>Ga0209319_1000077_pt1 | contig 174663 bp, 147 predicted proteins | sample RifGroE2_FD_184000 | JGI IMG/M metagenome (GOLD analysis project Ga0209319, IMG submission 184000) | Groundwater microbial communities from Rifle, Colorado - Groundwater E2 (SPAdes) (version 2) | ecosystem: Environmental > Aquatic > Deep subsurface > Groundwater | place: Rifle, Colorado... | reverse complement strand
GTATTCCAATTTAAAACCCCTCCGTTATAAACAGCCGGCGTTATAACTAACCCCGTTTCTGCTATCTCTGGCTTAGCAGTAAATGTTATCGTTTGACCTACCTTTAATATATTTACATCTGTTGAAGCATCTGAATATACCGTGTCTATTACCGGCTTGTTCGCATCAATGCCAGGACAATTACTAGGTGATAAAGTAGTGAATGGATCAGAAATATTTCCAGCAGCATCTTTTAGTTCAATTCTTATTGGTATGGCAGCAGCATCGCTAACATCGGAATGGGTATTCTCTACCAAATAAGAATAACTATATTTACCACTTCCCAATGGAGATAACCCAGTATTTAAGATACCAATATTATTTAACATCAAACTATCGGCAGATAAACCAGTTTCATTATTCTGAGTATAAATGGTAACTGTTATTGTAGAGCCAACATTTACTGTAGTCCCATCACCAGGAGACAGACTGACTCCTGTAATGACTGGTTTTGCAGCATCTATAACAAATGTTCCAATAGCTGGAGAAGTTGTATAACTAACACCCTGATTCAGTAAGGTATCATATAATGAAATATAAATAGGCAATGCTTGTGAAGAAGATATATTATTATCTCCTTCAGCTACATTATAGGTAACTTTAAATGTCCATGGTGCAGTTGATATTATTGTTCCTTTAACATCTTTATTATTAATACGAATTTCTGCATTTGTATAAGTTATGGTATCAGAAACCACAAATGTGGCTTCTAAGGTTGATCCAATTTTTAACATACCTGAAGCAGGAGCATAACTTATGGAGGTAACTGCAGGTCCAGCCATATCGTAACCCATCTTAATAGCATTATCCTGCAAAATTATTGTAGGAGAACCATATGCATAAACATCATCACCCGGACTAACATCTAAATATCTTAAATATACCGGGGTATAAGTATCATTAGCCATTCCAGCGGCCGTACCATTTGGAAAAATCATTCTTACATATTTATCATTGGCTAAAGTTGAATTTGCTATTTTAGTTACTTTTGTATCAAATCCTGTGATTTCAAATTTATCAACAGTCGAAAAATCTGGTACATTACTAACCATCCAATCTTCAAATTCGTCAACATCAATTAACGATGCATCATCTACTGCACGATTAAACTCTACTTCTAATGTATTTGATCTACCTGTACCTTGAGAATCAAAAAATACAACCCTCTCAATATAAAGAGTATCTTGAGCAACCGAATAGTTTGAAAGAGTTACTCCACATCCAATTAGTAATAAAATTCTGTATATTTTTTTCATAACCAAAAAAATTTCATTTTCAAAATAATCAATACTCAATAGTTATTATAGTTAAAACCAATATCGTTGATAATTACTATAATGTCCCTTTAGAATTTAACTTAATTAAGCAAATCATATAATTAGATCCCTGGCCAGATTTACCGACCATGATATATCCACCATCGGATGTATTCTCTATAGCATACATAATTTGATCATCGTATCCACCAATTTGTTCTTCGGTAATGGTATTACCATTTATATCTGTTTCGAGAAAATAAGCGGCATTCTTTTCTGAAAGATTTTTATTTCCAGCAATGGAGTAATTACCCCAATGTTCAACAATATCATAACCAAACCCATAATCAGTTTCCAATGTTCCAAGTTCTTTTTCAAAATCAATAATATGAATATTTGTTTGAACTTTTAACATATAAACTTTTGAATTGCTTGCTGAACGACCTTTTGATCCAACAATAATATATCCACCCTCATTTGCATGAATAATTGAATTTCCAATATCGGAAAATGTACTACCATAAGTCATCTTGTCGGTTTCGTTTCCTTCGCCATTTGTTTCTATAAGAATAATATTGTTTCCTGATTGTCCGGGTTCGGAAAAGCTACTTGTAGTACCCACAATTAAAAATCCATTAGAACTTACTAATAAATCATTTCCAGATTCATCTTCGGCTCCTCCAAATGAATTTATCCACTGCACATCACCATTATTATTTATTTTAACAAGTATTATATCTGTTTTTCCAGCAGGATTCAAATTTACTGCATTTGGTTCGGTTGTACTGCCACAAATTACATATCCATCGATTACTTTAACTATAGAGATTCCAGTTTCATCATATGCAGTTCCAATTTGTTTATCCCATTGTTTATCACCGTTACTATCGACTTTTATCACGTAAACATCTTTTTTGTTCGATTCATCTGTAATAGTACCAACAATAATATACCCATCGTCGTCGGTTAATAATACTTTATTACCGTTATCATTATCAATGCCACCGTAGGTTTTATCCCAAATTATATTACCAAATTTATTAGTTTTAATTAATATAATATCCTTTCCACTATCTAAAGACACCATTGTGGTACCAACTATTATATATCCATCGCTAATTTCCTTTACATCTTTTCCTTCGTCTAAACTCCATGATCCAAACAATTTAATAAATGAATCGGCTTGATCGGATGATATTTCTGTGTTATCACAACCAATTATTATAGAACCTAATATTGAAACCAGAAAAAATCTAAAAAGTAGAATAAAAAATATGCTTCTTTTCATAGTGCTATTATTTTTGTTTTTCGACAGTTTTATAAAATGACCACACATACCCTATTGAAAATGAGAAGTTATTCATTGTAAAATCGTTATCTATATACCAATATTTAAATGTATTATTATAGTCAGAATATCTCTCATTAGAATTAACAGAGTTAAGTATACCAAGATAATACCTAAAATCAGCCATAATATAACCACCATTTTTTATTTTAAATTTAAGTCCTCCACCTACTATTCCAGAAAGATTATATGTATTTCTGTTTTTAGTAATGTCAATATCAGGGCTTGAATTATCTTCTAATCCAGTAAATACAGCATTATCAAGTTTAAGCTTTGCTGAGGAGCTCATCATGTAACCTAAACTTGCACCGGCCCTTAAATATGGACTAAGTCCAAGAAATGAAAACGCAAAATCGTAAGTTCCGGTTAAAGGAATATCTATACCAGTTTGATTTTCTTGAAAAATAACTGTAGAAAAATTATATAAGGTATTTGAATATTCATATTTATAAGCTTTATAAAGTATATCAAGGTTTATTTCAAATTTTTCGTTAATGTATCGTTTAATTTGTAAGCCTCCTTGAAAACCTAAACCCATAACTGAGTATTCGCCGTTATAATTTTCCGTATTATATACTCCATAAGGCTCCATAAGTCTTATATATGAATAATTACCTCCAACCAATATTCCTATTGAATATAATGGTACTGTTTGAAACGATTTAAATAAATAAGTAAATTCAACCGGATCGTTAGCTTTAATCTCATATTCAGGAAATTTCTTCAGAAATTTATTCATGGTATTTTTTGCCATTTCCTGATTATCCTCAAACAAATAGGTTAAAATCAATAATTTATATGCCCGAGCCAATTCATCTCCCGAAAACCCTTTATTTACGCATGGATTAAGCATAGAAGGAATTGAATCTAAAACACCCAGATCGTATTGGTTTTGCGCTTCTTCAAGCTTAAAAGCACAATTCTCTTGTGCCTGGCTATTTTCCGCAGACAATAGCATTATCACAAAAACCAATAACAGAGTTCCAAAAAAATAATTTAAAAAAGTAAAGGTTGATTTCATATCTTGACTATTTTGCTAATTCTGTTAATGTTTTTTCGTATTCAACGTCTTTTGCAACAAAAACATTCCATTCGTCAATTGTCATATTTCTTTCAAGAAAGGTTTTTACATCATTGGCCATAAAATCTGAATTTGTTGACCATACTAAAATTCTTTCTTTCTGATTACTTGATGTAATAAGTCGCTTACCGTCTGGACTAAACGCTATTGATAATACCCAAGACTCATGGTCTGTTAAAACCACAGGTTGATTATTTATATTATTGCAGTCCCACATACGAACCGTTCCATCAAGACTTGATGAAGCTACCAATTGATCATCAGGGCTAAAATCTATATCATATATTCTTGAGCGATGACCTTCAAGTGTTTCTAAGAGAGTATAGTTCTTTGTTTCCCAAATTTTAACATTTCCTTTTGAGTCGCCACTAGCAAACCAAGAACCATTATGATTAAAAGACAATGCTGTAACAGCATTCTTCGCTTCTTCGAACACTGTTCTACTAATGGTTTTATTTTCAATATCCCATAAAATGATTTTACCATCCTGGGTTCCTATTGCTAAATTTTTATTATCAGGCGAAATCTTTATTGCATTTACCTTTGATTCTATTTGCATAATTACTTCACTTGTTAATGTTGATAAATCCCATTTGCGAATGGTTTTATCGTTACTTACTGATACAAAAAATTTACTATCACTAGAAACAGCTAAAGCAACAATTATAGAAGTATGACCAATAAGATCCTGAACAAAAGAAACACTATTAGTTAGGCTATATAACTGAATTTTAGAATCATCAGTACCACAAATCATGTATTTTGCATCGGGTGTAACAGCCAGTGCTCTTTGTACAAATGGATTTTCAACAATAGTATCAAATGGTATTTTTAAGTCTTCCATGTTCCACTTTAAAATCTTTCCATCTCCACCAGTACTAAAGAGAATGTTTGTTTCAGGAATAAACGCGATATCCATTACCGAACCATTATGTCCATTTACTGCGTTAAATTCTTGCCCCTTGAGTGCTTTCAAAGCATAATATAAACCCAGATAAACATCTGGATTATGAGTTGCTCCTTCATATCTTTTATTAAATAAATATGACTGATAAGCAACGAGACCTTTAAGTTGCGTATTATCTAAAATTTGTTGTGATTTTACAGCCATACTTTGCGATATAGAAAGCATACGTCGACGAAATGCTTCTTGTCGTGCTTTTTCTGCTTCGGCAGATTGCTTTCTTGCTTCTACAGCATTTACTTCAGCGATTGATCTTTGCTGATTTGCTTCTTTCTGCCTTTCAAGAGCAATTAACCTTTGTCTTTCAGCTAATTCAGCATTTCTAATTGCTTCAAGTCGTTTTTGCTCAGCAAATAATCTTTGCCTTTCTGCTTCTTCTTTTTGTTCAAGGGCCTCCTTCTCTTTTTCTTTTGCAATCTCAGTTTGTTGCTCGGCAATAATTTTTCTTTCTTCTGCAAGAACCTTTTGCTCTTCAGCTTTTTTCCTTTCTCGATCGGCTTCAACTTTTAATGATTGAGAGTATAAGGTAAGTGCTACTGCAATAATAGCTGCTGAGCCTAACACTATAGCAAAAACCTTTGATCTTCGCAGTTGCCTTTTCTGAAGTTTAACTTTATTTTCTTCTTCGGCACGAAACTCTTTATCACTTGTTTCGAGATAAACTATAGCACGTTCAAATGCTGGATTATATCGTTGGGCCCAGGAGAGAGTTGGTTTTTGCTTCTCACGCCAGTTTAATGCCAGCTGCAAATCTGGTGGTCTCCACAAACCTGTTTTCCCTAATTGAAACATTTCTGATGCTTCCGATAACCTCATGTACATCTGAACAGCATTCCATTCTTCTTCTACCCATACTTTTAGCTTATTCCATATACGCATCAAACTTTCATGCGACAAATCAATAATACTATCTGCATTTAATTTTATATCATATGCTGGTGTAATAAATGATCTTCCTGATGCACGAAATGGATCAACTACTCTAATTACATCTTCAATATCTGCCTGAGCAATAGATGCTATGTTTCTTATACTTGTTGGATGTCTTATTCCTCTGTTATCGTTACCTTTTTCGGTAATCGTTTTAAACATGCTTTCACAAATCCATTTTTCACTTTCAGATAATTCATCATATGCTTCATTGGCATGTTCTGAAAGTGCTTTTTCCATTTTGCCAATTGCCTCATAATCAGAAATACTAATTGGCAGATTTGTATCAGAATGTTCAGTCCAATAATCCCATGTACGCATTAAGGCATGCTGTAATATAGGTAATTGATCAGGATTATCACCTACTTCGTTTAATAATGATTGAACCAATTGGGGTTCAATTTCGGCTCCACCAACTGCTACAGGACCTTCAACCGCCATGCGAAAATCTTCGCGTGTCATTTGTGGTACAAGGTAGTTAGAATCGTTTATAAGCTCGGTTAGTTCATGAAATTGAGAACATTCACCAATAAAATCGGAGCGCATTGTCAGTACAATATAAATCGGAACATCTTTTGTTTTATTGGCGTTCACAAGCAGTTTTACAAAAGCCTCCGATTCGTTATAGGTTGATAAATCTTTACGACTACTTTTATAACGGAATAACTCTTCGAACTGATCGACAATAATTAAAATATTCTCTTTAGTCAAATCGAATGATTGCTTAACTGTTTCAACCAATCCAAGAGAACTACTTCGAAGTAATGAAGAATTAAATTTCTGTTTAATAATATCGTCATCGGTTTTATTAACATCCGATGTTTCTTTAATAATTGCTGCCGATAAGTTTTCTATTGGTGAATTTCCGGGACGAGTAGTAATTATTCGCCATGTAGAGTTTTGGTCGCCGATAAAACCACCGTAAAGCACAGGTACCAAACCGCAATAAATCAAAGATGATTTACCACTGCCTGATGCACCAATTACAGCAACAAACTTCTCATTTGACAATTTATTTAATATCTCTTCACTTTGTCCTTCTCGTCCAAAGAACAAATGACTTTCTTCAATTTTAAATGGCCGTAGACCAGGAAAAGGATTAAAAAACCCATCCTGTTTATCCAAAGCATTATCTGCTGGTATCATATTTTTCTAATATTTCAATAATTGGTAGTATACTTTCTGATATCGACACTTTATTATCTAGAATAATTAAGTCTTTAAGACTGTTAGATATTCCTGAAGTACTATTTACAGGATAAATCGCCTTTGCAATATATCTTTTCTTACGCCCAATTCCAGGGGCTTTAAGAATATCGCTAATTTTACTGTTTAACCATAATCTATTATCTTCGTTTTGAAAAATAAGTACAACATCGCAGTTAATAAGATTTTTGTGATGTAAGCGAATGGTTTCAATATTATTCTGGGCTTTTTCCGTTTTAAGTACAGTAATATTTTTCTTTTCAAATTCTGATGAAATTTTATTTACTTTATCAATTGCACTATCATTGTAAATTATATAAACTGATTTACTATTTCCATCAGTAGATTTTATATTTTCTGCTGTCATTACAGGTCGATCAATAAGTTTCCTTTGTATTATGGTTTTAAATATTTCTATTGGAGTCTGAACAATTTCTGTATTCTCCATAGCCTCAACCTGATGCATAAAACTCTCAATATACATTCTTTGTTTTTCGGTTTTAGGCTTTATATCAGGCGGTATCCAAACTAATCGAAAAATCTTTGCATTTTTGTTAGCGTTAACATACTCAACAAAAAGTTTATTTTGATATTCAATTATAGACATATCCTGCCCAGGAGCTGATGGCAATTCACTATTGCCAATAATATGAATTGATAAATCCGATTTGTTAAGACTATCGTTTATAGTATTTCTCAATTCATGCTCACTGCTTATAGATTTTGAAGGATCAAGGATATTGTAACCCAGCTGTTTTATTTCTCGTTCAATAATTAATCGGTTGACATTTTGATCAGGAGATGTGTAAGCTAAAAATATAGATTTAGAAAAGACTTCTTTCTTTTTATTCTTAGATAATTCGTTAACTAATCGTTTTATCTCCATCGACAAATCCAAAAGCTTTAGCCATGCATCGTCTTTGATTTTTTCAATATTCTCTTCCAGCTTTATTGATTTATTTAATATCTCATCATAAAAATTAATAATCTTAAAACTATCATTAAGTAAACTATCTTTCTTAAATGGATAACAGTTTAACTGAATCACCTGATCTTTATTAATCTTATCCAACTCAGGCAAATTTTGGATACAACTAGTAATGTCAATATTTTCATTTAATAGGATCTGAATAATAATTGAGTTTCTTTCAATCGCTTTTTTTACTTCATCTTTAGAGAATATGGTGCTAATAATTTTAATTTTTGCTTGATGGAATTGAGTTAAGCCAATCTGAAAGATTTTACTAAAATTATTTACCCAAATTAAATCTTGTTCCGGAAGTGTTTTACCTCCAACTGGAACATACAAGAATATTTCAAAGTTTTCAGTCATCATTTATTCTATTTTAACACCAATTACAAGAATATCATCAACCTGTTCTTCGCGACCTCGCCATTCATCAAGAATATTTTCGAGCAAACTGGCCTGATCTTCAATAGGATCTTTATGTATGCTAAGTAACAATTCTCTAAACCGTTTTACCATAAACTTGCGTCCATCATTACCACCAAATTGATCCGCGTAACCATCTGAAAATGTATAAATAACATCACCAGATTGAAGATCTATTTCGTTATTTGTGAACTTAGGTAGTTCATTTCCGAAATTGCCGCCAATAGCAAATTTATCAGCTTTATATTGTATAATTTCATTATTGCGAATTAAAACCAGGGGATTATTTGCTCCTGCAAATTGCAATTTCATATTCTTATAATCAATTACGCATAAGGTAATATCCATACCATCTTTTACACTGCTAACTGAATCAGGGCTTTTTTCACGAAGCGTTTCAACAACACCTTCATTTAAACTATCAAGAATTTCATTAGCAGTTCTGGCCTTTCTTACATCAATAGCATAATTAAGCTGATTAAATCCTACAATCGACATAAATGCTCCGGGCACACCATGACCAGTACAATCAACTGTTGCATAAAATGAAAGATTGTTCTTTTTAGTAACCCAGAAGAAATCTCCACTAACAATATCTTTTGGTCTATAAAAAATGAACGAATTTGGCAAGGTTTGTTTTACATAGTCTGATGGAGGAAGTATAGCATTCTGAATTCTTTTGGCATAGCGTATACTATCTGTAATATGCTTGTTTTTAATTTCAATTTCCTCTTTCTGACGAACAACTTCGGCAGTTCTGTCTTTAACTTTTTGCTCCAATTCGTTGTAATAACTCTCCAGCTCTTCGATCATATTATTAAATTTCTGTGAGAGTGTTGCTATTTCATTATTACCAATTACTTCGGCTCTTTCATTAAAGTGACCATTTGTTATTCTATTAACTTTATCTACTAATTTTTTAATTGGAGTAGTAATTACCCTTGTTTTTCGGTACAATAGTGTTATAACAACAAGAAGAGTTAAACTAAATACTAATACAAACTTAATAAGTTCTTTTCTTAACAGTAATGTTTCTGCTGTGCGATCTGATATTATACGAATTACTGCTCCTTTATACAAATCGGTATTCGACCGTTGCATGTACATGTAATCGTAGGTTAATCGTTTATTTTTAATTCTGTACGAAAAACTAGCAGAATCCTCCTTATTAAATCGTTCAATAACTATTTTCTTTTCTGTATCAGAAAGAAGCAAATCTCTATTCAAACTAAATGGTTTATCCTTGCTAAGGAACAAATCGGCTTCAACAGATAGTTTATTAATTGTATTTTTAATATAATCAATAACTTCATCAGCTTTTTTCGAATAAACTCCAATTTCAATAATAAATTTTCCATCAAGAGTTGGTTGATACGTATATTTCTTTAGTCGCTTAGTATGATCTTCTATTGCAAAACGTTCGCTAACAAATTCACCTTTTTCGAAAATTCCCAAAAGCATGTTTTTATGATCTTCGCCAAATGAAAAGAAGGGTAAACCCAAATCATTTTTGAATGTTGTATTTACAACGATACCTTCTCTATTAATCACATAAATATCTTCTCTCTCCATATCCATGCCGATCTCTTTTCGTACTTTATCAAGATCTACATATTCAATATTTTTGGTATTTTTAAAATATTTATTTACTAGCATACCGCTATATTCCTTCATTACTTTGTTTAAACTTTCCTCAAGTATATTTAGAGCTACATCCTGAAATTCAATAATATGAAGAATCTCCTCAGAGATTAATTTATTCTTTGTAGATATTGATTCTTTTAAATTATACTTAGTCTGTGTATAATTAAAAAATCCTAAAACTAAAAGTGCAAGAACAGCGGGTATAACAACATTTAGTATTAGCTGTTTGAAAATTGTGGTCCTTCGCATATAAAATATTTTAGCTCTTCTGAATAGGTTTAATTTCATACTCTTAAATTTATAATTTCATGTTATACATGAAAATTGCTTTTATTTTTACTACAAACTTTTCTCGTATTCTGCATTAATCCACTTAAGGACTGAAATCTCAATATCATGGTAATCGAACATAATATTATATAAATCATTCTCATTTAGAATATATAAGATCGTATTTTCATCTTTCTCAAAAATTATGTTTTTTGTAATTGCAGTTGGAATATCTTTGGTATTAATAATATCATTTTCGTTAATAATAATCTCAGAACTCTCAGTTTTTATTCTGATACTTCCTGATCGCACAAACAATATTTTATTTTTTAAATGAGAAAAATCAATTCTGGTATCGTCAATTATATCTGGATTTAGTTCGTTAAGATATCTAGCTAAATACATCAAACTATTACCAGAAGCCACCTTAAAATAATCAATGCTTTTTAAGAAAAATGTTTTTTCAATTAGGAGTTGAAAACGAGAATTAACATTCTGGCCATAGAGTTGATCAAATTCGTCGCGATATTTGTTTTCTAGGCGATAACTTATTTGATCAATAAAATCCTTATCATGTGTCAATATACTATATGCAGCTGTTTGTCTTAAAATATCATTTGGATTATACAATTGAGCAATAAGATCATTACCTATAGAGTAATCAGTAAGTTCAGAGAATGCATATAACGCACAGGATTTAGTCCACATGCTAATTTCATTCATGTCACGATTAATAATTGCAACCAAAAGATCATTAAAGCTAAGTTTCTCAACCGGATAAAAGTCCTGTAATTGCTTTATTTTTTCGATAACTGAAATATCTTCAACAATAGGAAAAAGTTTTGGCTTAATTTCATCGTAAATAAATAGGTCCAATAATTCGAGAGCGTAACTTGCGCCTTCAGAAGTACCGCTTTCGATATTTTCTTTAACGTGCATAATCGACTTTGCATCGTATGCCATTGAGAGCAACATATATAGGAAATCATAATTTACTTTAAGTTCTTCGTCAATTGCTTCTTTTAAATAAACAAAACTATTTGTATCGCGCAATGTAGCTGATGCTGCCAGATTCCATCCTATTACTGCCATGTGCTTCTCAAGGATCTGGTGTATTTGATTTATCGAGTTTTCATCGGCCTTAAAACTATTTGCTTTTAGTTGAATTAATACTTGATTAATTATTTCAGTATTTGGATGATCAAGCTTATGCAATAGCAGTTTTATTGCATTTTGGCCACCTATTTCGCCAATAATTTTAATAATTCGTATTAATACATTAAAAGCTGTTCCAGTTTTATAAAAAGCCTGATCAAGATAAGGTAATGCACCACCACCAATACTTATTATTGCATCATTAGCAATATTATAAATTCCAGGTGTATCGAGGTAATCAATTATTGTCGGACATAACTCTGTTAGTTTGTTCTTTGAAATGGATTTGATGGCAGCAATTTTTACCTCATTATTTAGATCTCTTAAAAGTGCTTTTAAATAAACAAAATATTTTTCGTCGTAATACTTACCAATTAAAAAGGCTGCAATTAATCTTTCTTCAGGGTTTTTTGATTTTGTTAAATAAACAATACTTTCCTTATCGGGCTCTTTATTTATTCTTTCCCCAATTTGCTTAATTAAACCATTATATGTGTTTTCGATAGTTTCATCTACACGAATTTTCAGTTGTTCCTTATTTATTTTAGATAACGGATCAATAAGTTTCTTCTCAATGATTTTTTCTATTGCAAACTTTCCTATTTCGCCCTTATTATTTAAGGCCATTTTTTCAAAGCGCTTTTCGTATTTATATGGATGTAGTTGATAAAATACATTAAGATTCGAAATAACTTGTTTCTCGCTTATATGTTCTGAATCAATTTTTTGATTCAGAATCTCAGCCATATCATATTCTTCGTGTTTCTTTCCTTTATAATCAGCCAATGATTTTTGAAGAGATAGCTTATACTCCATATAAAGCCTACGCGAAACAAAAAACCAAATTATAAGAATAATTAGAAGTGCATATGAGAAATGAATTAATTTAAAAAACTCGAATAAGCCCAAAACTGCAAGCAACAAACCAGCAGATAATGCAGCAATTTCATTTATAGTTCCATCAACATATGCTTGTACATCGTGCCGAATCTCTGCTTTAAGCGATTGATATAAGATTTTAAATGAAGGTGCTTCAACAGCATCTTTAAGTGCTTTTGAAAATAAACGACTAAGTGAAATAATTAGAAAGAAAAAGATAAATCCTGCTGTAGCAGAGGTATAACCGGCAAATGTGCCAACCATTACTGCTGCAACAGTAAAAATACCTAACAAAAATGCCGATACTATTATACTTACTTTTAATCCATAAGTTTTCATCAACTTACTATATACAAATGTTTTAAAAAGAAAAGTAAATAAAAGTAAAGACCCTGTAAAAGCACCTAAAAACTCAGTTAGATTATCATGATCAGGGTAATTGTCTTTTGTAACTGATAAGAAAGAATATTGTATAAAAAATGCTGCAAGCATCGACATTACAACAAATACCGACATATTAAAAATATACTTATCTTTTAATAATTGTGGTAATCGACTATGTTCTTTCACCTTGGTTGTTTCGGTAACTGTGTTCAGACTATACTTAAAAGATATAATTATCTGTATGCCAAATGCTAATAAAACACTAATAGAACTAACTGCTAAAAGGTTTTTTTGCATAAACCCAAAAGCTATAAGAACAGGAATAGCAAATGTACTGAGTATAGCCCCAAATATTTGACCTGTATCAATTAATCCAAACAATCGTTTACCCTGACGCAATGTAAAAAGTCTACCAGCTGATCCCCAAAAGCCAAGCATGGCTAAAATATTAAGAGGACCCATCATTATAAAAACGATAAAAACAACCCACGGACTCTCAGTAATTTCAAATAGTCCGCGCAAAAGAATAATAACAATAGTTATAAAAAGAAGGTTAACAAGAGCTAGAAATGAAAATTTATAACGGCTTTGAATTCGAGCATAAATTGTGGTCAGAACAATTCCTACAATACCTGATATTACATAGGCTTTTGGAATCATTGAAGCAGGAAATACATTAAGAAATAATGCGTGAGCACCAACATCAAAGGCTCCATAAAAAATTCCCAAAAACACAGATTGTATTAAAAATAATAAAACGCTGGTTTTCTCTTTCTCTTCAATATTAAGTAATAGGTAAAAATCCTTTTTCATTCAATTGTTTTAGGAATTAATAAATACCTCAAAATCTATTTCAATTAAACAAAACTAAAACTCGTTTTAAAGCACTTAATCTTTAGGTTTAAAAAATTCATTTAAAGATAAATAAATTTGTATAATAAATTTATCCTAAATCAATTTAAATTTAAAATATTAAAGCTACAATAACAATTGAAGTTATCTCATTTTCTAATGATTATATTTTTGTATTCGATTTTTTTTTTGATCAATGCAGAAAAATCAAGGACGAATTAAAACATTATTTAAAAATATTTGTTTAATAATTTAATTGATTTAATAAACATTTATATCAAACAATAACGTTTTATCAAAAAATAGGAAAAAATGAAAACTAAAATATTCATATTATCATTAGTACTTATAGCTGGCAGTTGTATAAATCAAAGGGTTACCGAAAACGATATTTTTAATCCTATAAAGGAATATGTGCTATTAAAATCATTTCAATTTAATTCTGAATTAATTGCTAAAAATGATTCAGTAAGCCTTGAAGTCTGGTATTTAACTATGCCCAAAGCAGAATTTAACCTTATATACTTATCTGGCAATGGAAGCAATATAAGATCTGCAATCTCATTTTTTAACTCGTTGGCAAAGCAAACAAATCTGAATATTTTTTCACATAACTACAGTGGATATGGCTTAAGCACAGGCACTCCATCAATTGAGGGGATCATAAAAGATTCAGAAATTGCCTTGGATTATTTTAACGAAATAAAAAACAATAATCTGCCCACTATTATACTGGGTTATTCGCTTGGTGGATTTGTAGCAATGCAATTAAGTCATTTAAATTCTATTGATAAAGTAATACTTATGTCAACTTTCAGTTCTGCAGAAGAATTGGAGGATTATCTCAAAAAGGAAGCACTTCCTAAAATTGCACGTCCATTTTTTAAAATTGATATTGATAAAAAGCTTTATAGCTTAAATAATATTGATGTTGCTTTAAATCTTGAAAAACCATTATTGGTTGTTCATGGCGAAAAAGATGATTTTATTCCTCCCAGAATGGGTAAAAAACTATTTGAACTAAGTAAGTCGAAACAAAAATATTTTGTAGAAATCAAGGGTGCCGATCATCGCACAATATTAAAAGATGATGATAAATCAGCTCTTGTTGCAACGGAAGTAATTCGATTTACTAATTCGAATCAGGTAGTTTCAAGATAAGGCAATTCTAAATAAAATGTTGTTCCTTCTTTTTTGTTCGAATCGAAATAGATTTTGCCATTAAGATAGTTTTCTGCAAACAATTTCATACTATATGTTCCAATTCCTCTATCTATACCTTTAGTTGAGAAGGATCGTTGAAAAATTTGCAGTTGCTGATCTTGGGGTATATACTTATTATTGTGAACTCTAAAAACATAGTTATTATTTTTCAAATAACCCTTAACATTAACAATTGCATGTTCATCTGATCCTTCAACTGCATTTTTGAGCATATTTAATAAAACTCTTCGTAATAGATTTATATCCGTTTTCAGAATAACTGAAAGTGATTTATTGTCGAGGATAACCTCAATACCTTTCGAGATTTTTTGATTTGATATTTCTCGAATCGATGAGCTCATAACTGAAATAGTTTCAACCTCTTCGATTGTTGCCGCAAATTCATCATTCTCGGCGGCAATTAAATGCCTCTGCGATAAAATCTCGTCTACCAGTTCCTGACTTATATCTGAAGCTATATTCACATATTCTTTAATTGTTTTAGAATCGGAACCCGACTGAATAAGTTGAATAAATCCTTGCAAAGAGCCAGCTTTATTAATAATATCATGAAAAAAAGTTCTTTCCAATGCTTTGCGTCTTTTTTCGGAACTAATATCGGTTAATGAAAAAATTATTAAATCTTCGTTATCCCATGTTATAGGAGTAGATGTTGCTAAAAAATCATATGCTACTTCTCTCCCATTTTTATTCGCTTTTATTCTGCATTCATATTGTGTTTTTTTATTATTATTTTGTGCTCCAAGAATCGACAAAAAAGCACCACACACTTTACAGTTTTCTGATACTCCACAACCACCTTCTTCTTTTCTGGAATTAACACAATGAATAAGCTCTCCGGGACGTAATCCAATAACTTCATCAATAGACGATAAACTTAGCTCTTTTAGTAAAATCTCATTCGAAAAAATAACTTGTCGGTATTTATTTAGGATAGCCGCAATATATGGTAAGGCATTAATAATGTCTCGAATATATTCGGCATTTTGTATTTTTGATAATGAAATAAGCACATTATCTTTATTTTCTCGCTTAACAAAATCGTACTTTTGTTCCATAGAAATATATTAGCTGTAATATATAAACCAAAATTATTCTATATTGTTAATCAAATAAAAAAAATATTATTATGAAACGTATACTTTTGTTATTATCATTTTTTATAGTGGTAATGTTACTAAATAAAACTATGTTATCCCAAGAAACAAATACAAACATGAAAAATAAAGCATTACTAATTATTGACATTCAGATGTTTTACTTTCCGGGGGGCTCAGTTCCTTTGGTTGAACCAGAGGCTGCTGCAATGAATGCATCTAAGATACTTGAATATGCAAGAAATAATAATATGTTAGTGATTCATATTAAACATGATTCCAAAGCTGGAAGCGATATCCATTCATTAGTTAGTCCAGTTGAAGGTGAAAAAATTATTACAAAAAAAGAGGCTAATTCATTTAATGGGACTGATTTACTCGATTATTTGAAAGGAAATAATATCACTGAATTAATTATTACAGGAATGCAAACCCACATGTGTGTTGAAGCTGCAACCAGGGCAGCATATGATCTGGGATTTAAATGTACTGTTATTGAAGATGCTTGTGCAACCCGAGATCTTAAATTTAAAGATAAAACTATAGAAGCCATGGATGTGCATTATTCTACGTTGAGTGCTTTAAATAGAACCTATGCTACAATAAAAACAACTGAAGAGTTTCTAAATAAATTATAACTAAAAAGAGGCTATTGATGCAGCCTCTCTATATAACTTACTTATTATTCTTTTAAACTGTGGTCGATGGAAAATTGAATCTTTCTAATATTGATTCGTCATTTAGCTCTTTCGATAATGCCTTAATAAATGCTTGTGGAACATCGAAAATATCTAAAATTAATAATCCATCAAGAGCATCGTTAAACTTAGGATCAATATTAAATCCAATAATCTTAGCATTTAATTGAAGGTACTTTTTAAGAAGAATTGGTACTCTGTAATTATTTTCAATATCCTGAATAACTTTATCAATTCTAGAAACATCATTATCAATATCGCTCACCAGCATTTCCCTATCTACCATTTTGTCTGCGGTTGCAACAAAATCTTTTCGTGGCTTAATAAGCTCAGCCAAATCATAATTATAAAAATGCTTCTGGATAAATTCAACAATAAGCGATTTTGAGAACTTAGAGAAATCGTTGCTAATACTAACAGGACCAATCAAATAACGGTAGTCTGTATTTTTAAGAAGGAAGAATAATAATCCTTTCCATAACAAAAATAAAGGTAAGGGTTTGCGCTGATACTCCTTTATAATAAATGAACGTCCTAATTCTATCGATTCATTTAAATAAGGGCCGAAATTCTTCTTAATTTTAAATAACGAATTTATATAAAAGCCACTAATACCATATTGTGCAATTATATCTTTTCCTTTACCTAATCGGTAAGCTCCAACAATACGTTTTTCTTCATCATCCCAAACAATAAGTTGGTTATAATAAAAATCATACTCATCAATATCAATACTTCGGTTTGTTCCTTCTCCTACTTCGCGGAAAGTAATTTCGCGTAATCGTCCGATTTCATGAACAAGATTAGGCATCTCGGTAGATGGCGCGCAGAAAACGGAATAATTTTGGTTTACAAACAGCAGGTAGTTTTTTTTTAGATGATCTACTTCTTCAATTAGAATTTGTGGTTCAATAGGATCAATAATCTGTTCTGCTTTCTTTATTTTCGGATTAAAAAAAGGAATATAGAACTTTTTTGCTTCGAGCGATGTTCCCAAGGCATAAGTTCGGGCTCTTAAATATCTTCCATAACGTGCAATATCGGTAAATTCTGCTTGTTCCTTTACCGGAATTGGATTACCAATACGTATTTTTATAGTTTTATTTTTCTTATTAAAAAGTTCTGATGGCAATTTAGCTGTACGTAAAATAGGGTGAATCTGCCCGAGCATATGAAAAAAACGACTGTTTGTACCCTGAAAATAAACTGGAATTACAGGAACTTCAGCTCGCTTGATAAATTTAAGTATTGAAGCTTGCCATTCGCGGTCTTGAATATTTCCTGATTCGGGTTGATACGATGAAACTTCACCTGCTGGGAAAATGGCTAATGACTTGCCTTCGTCGAGATGTGCAAGCGCTTGTTTAATACCTGAAAAACTTGAACTTGCTCCTTTATTTGTCTCAAATGGGTTTACAGGAAATACAAATTGTTTTATGGGAGGAATTTTTTGCAGTAAGAAATTACCCATTGCCTTAAAATCAGGTCGTTTCTCATAAAAAATCTTCATTAAGATAAGTGCATCTATTCCTCCAAATGGATGATTAGATGTTACAATAAATGGACCTTTTTCAGGTATTCGTTTTAAATCATCCTCTCTTATTTCGTAGTTAAACTGTAAGTTATCGATAACTGAATTAATAAAGTTTATTCCATCTTTATCTTTATTCTGAGAATAAAGATTGTTGAGTTTATTTAATTTTAACAATTGCATTAAAAACTTGGCTATAATTTCTCCACCAAATTTGTCCATGTTAATTGCTTTCGATAAATCTTTTGATGAAATTAGATGCATATTAATTCTTTTTTTTTCTCAAAAATACATTTTAAAATCTGATTTTTATCACTTCTGATTTAACCGATAAGGTAAATATTGATTCACAATAGGTTAATTTTAAGATACTGGCACACGAATTGGCTTCGGTGTCGAAAAAGCAGCCCTGATAAGTAGCTCACCTTTTCTAATCCAAACAACTATAATTGCTATAATTAATCGGGGAAAAATTAGCCAACCCATACTAAATCCTAATGTTAAAAACAATAGAGGATCTTCGAGCTGCGAATGGGATAGAGCTATATGATGATTTAGTGCATCTGCATCATTCTTACTCATTTTTCCTGTTTCGAGTTGTTCAATAATAATGGCAGAGCCATATGCTAATCCTAAAAAGTTGGCTGCAATCCACGAAAAGGATGTATTTTGGGGTAATCCGAAAATTTTCATAATTGGTTTAAGCGGAACAACCAGCAGATCCATTAACCCGAATTCCTCAAGTATCTTCTGCACAATTAATAAAAGATTAACAAGAATAAGAATTTTTAAAATTGTTCTTGTGATTATTTGCAACCAATTGACAAAAACATCTGAAAAAACTAGTTGTTCACGAACTAACTCTTCTGAAATTACAGAAGCCATTCCAGGCATTAAAAGATTCATAAACCATCCTGCAACAAAACTTGCTGTAAGTCGCAAAAGCAGCATTCGCACTACCGATGAACCAGTTTTACGGAGAACAGCTGTTTCAATCACAAAACCATGCGAAATAAGACACATAACAGCAATTATTGTACCTTCACGAGTAGGCAATGCTAATGTAGTTAAAACAGCTATAACTGAATAAATATTTGTAAAAATGCTTGTTATTAATACAATGGCAGCAACACCAGGTAATCCTATTAACTTAAATACAGGTGCAGTATATCCTGCAATAAAATCGATACCTCCGAAATAATCTAGCAAAACAACAGCAAACGAAACAGGTATGGTAATTTTAAGTAACCAATAAGCTGTTTTAATGCCTTTAGGTAATGCTTCTTTAATGCTATTAACTATTCGTTGTGTAATTGTATATGTAGTTTTAGAATTGATCATGAATTATTTTTTTGCCAAAATTAGTATAATAATTAAATGAATTATTTTCTCCGTTAAACTTTTTTGAACTCTTATTATTTAGCTTTTTTATTAATATTCAATGTGTCTATACTACTTGCTTTTTTTAGAACACTTTTTATTTTTAAAATTTCTATTTTTTTGATATTTATTATAAATATATTATTTACTTTTGGACCGATTTATTCTAATAGTCGAAATTTATTTCGGCTTTTATTAATTACTTTTTTCGACCTTTTTTACTTTTCTGGTCGTTTATTCTATATTATTAAATAAAAATTATTTAAAAAATTAAAAACAATGAAACAAAGTATTAAATTATTGATGGGGATTTTGATTTTAACAAGCATTACAGTAACATCGAATGCACAAATCAAATTTGGATTAAAAGAGGGGTTGAATATTGGAACACAATCAGAACTTGGACTATTGTGGAAAGCAGATGAAATCAAGTTAGGCCATACCTTGGGTATTTTAGCCGAATATAAATTGAATAATTACTTTTATGTTCAAACAGAATTTAATTATCAGGAAAACGGTGGTATTTATAAATTAAATGGTACTAGTGAATCAAAATCAATTATTGCAGAATATAACTACTATAATATTCCTGCTATTTTGAAATTTGTTTTAAATGATGAAACACTTAAAAATAACAATTTGTCTTTATCACTTTATTCAGGAGTTTACTATAGTTATTTGAAATCTGCACAAATTGAATATGAAAAAAACAATACTATGACCGATTTTTACAACGAAAGTAAAAATTCTGATTCAGGAGCCATTTTGGGTTTAGAATTAGCATTTAATTTAAAAACAGAATCGGAGCTTTTTATCGATTTTAGATATACAATGGGCTTATCTAAAGTAAATAGTATAGAAAACGATTTAAGAAATAAATTAGTTGGGATATCCGTTGGATACAAATTATAGATATAAATAAAATAGTAATTCTAATTTTAGTACTAAAGAAAAAGCCGATAATTTGATTATCGGCTTTTTAATTCATTACGTTTTATACATATTAGTATTTTAAAATCACTGGCTCGCCAAATCCAACTTTTTTAAGTTCTTTAGCTTGTGTTGCGGCATCACCTGCAACTACATAATACATTTTATCAGGAGTAATGTATTTTTGAGCAATCTCTTTATGTGAATCTAGAGTCATATTTTTAATTATAGTTTCTTCATTTTTCACATAATCAATTGGCAAACCATATACATTTATATCTTGTAACATGTTAATCAACGCACCTAATGTTTCGAATTGGCGTAAATACGATTTTATTAATGCATTTTTTGTAAATTCTAACTCCTCGTCATTTATTCCTTCTCTGTATCCCTCCATCAAAGTTTTAAAGATATTTACAGATTCCAAAGTTGCAGAAGAGCGAACGCTTGATGCTGCTGAGAAATATCCAGGGATATTATATGCAGTAAATCCTGTTCTCGCTCCATAAGTAAATCCTTTTTCTTCGCGCAGTACAATATTTACTTTACCATTAAATGAACCACCAAGTTGATAATTCATAACAAAAGCAGGAAAATAATCAACATCTGTGCGAGAAAGAGCCAAATTACCAATATTAATAACTGATTGTTTAGCACCTGGGACATCTACTAAATATATTTGTGATTTTTCAGGTTTTGCTGGAAGCTGGTACTCAGGGAATATAACTTCTTTAGCTTGCCAACGAGATGTTAAACTTGTAAGTGATGCTTCCACTTTTTCTTTGGTAATATTACCTGCAATACTCATTGTTGAAATTGATGGTGAAAAAACACTTTGGTAATATGCTTTTAGATCATCAATTGTAATTTGATTTACAGCCTCTTCAGTTCCTTTTATATCGAAAGAGAATATATGATTATCACCATAAACAAGTTTACCAAATGCAGAACGTGCAAGGTAATTTGGATCAGCTTTTTGTCTTTTTAGATTGTTTAAAACAGATTCTTTTGCTAAAGTAAATTCTTCTTCATCCCAACGTGGTTCTAACAAAATTTCTTCGACAAGAGCCATTGTTTTTTCATAATTGCGTGCAAGAGTATTTACCGATATGGTAATATTTTCGGCACTTGTATTCATCCAAATACTTGCACCTAATTTCTCGATCTCTTCTTCTAATTGTTCAGGTGTTTTATTTTGTGTTCCCTCCATCATTAAACTAGATACAAGATTAGCTACACCTGGTTTTTCAATTTTATCAAGATATTGGCCACCAGATATTGTAAGTGTATAGCGAATAAGAGGCAGTTCATTTTGCTCGATTCCAATAACTTTAATCCCATTAGCTAATTTTGATTCCCATACTGCAGGAATAGTTAGGGCAGGATCAGCTCCTAGTGCTGGTTGAACTGATCTATCGAAAGAAGATTGTGTAATAGCTATTTCTTCTTCTACTTCTTCAATTTTTACTTCGGTTGCAGTTAAAATATTTTCTTCTTTAATATCAGCTTTTACAGATCCGTCTGCTATTAGGTTTGCTTGACCTTTAGGAACAAAGCTTGCAGCAACATATGGTTTATCTTTAATGTATTTATTATAAACATTCATCACGTCTTCTTTTGTAACAGCTTTAAGACGTTCTATATCTTTTTTATAATATGAAGGATCGCCAGCATATTCATTATAATTTGCCAGAGAGAAAGATTTTCCAAGCACACTGCTAATTCTGTTATAAAAATTAGTTTCTAAATCAGCTTTAATTCTCAAAAGGTCATCATCAGTAATTCCATTTTCTTCGAAACGGGCAAAGGCTTCAAAGATGCTTTTTTCAACATCGTTTAGGCTAACACCATCATTTGCTGTAACAGAAATTGTAAATTCGCCGGTAATTTCCTGCGCACCATTATAAGCATACTGACGTGAAGTTAGCTTTTTCTCTTTTTCAAGAATCTGATAAATTGGAGCTTTTTTACCTTGTGATAATAACTGAGCAAGATATTGCAAAGCATAAGCATCATCTGTATACTCTTCTGCAGTAGGCCAAACCATTGTTAATTGAGGAGCACGAGCAAAATTATCTTCGTGATATAACTTTTTTGTTTGTTCGAGGACAACAGGTTGAGCTTTTGGATCTGTTAATTCTTCTCCACGAGGAATTTCGCCAAAATATTTTTCTACAAGTTTCTTAGCATCTTCAATCTCGAAATCACCAGCTAATACTATGGTTGCATTATTTGGAACATAAAATATTTTATGAAAAGTTTTCACATCATCAATAGTGGCATTAAATAAATCTTCCATCTCGCCAATTACCTGCCAATAGTAAGGATGATCGTTTGGATACAGTGCTTTCGACAATACATCGCTAGTATGGCCATAAGGGCGGTTATCAACCATTTGTCGTTTTTCATTTTGAACAACATTTTGCTGAATAGCAAATGATTTTTTTGTAACGGTATTTATCATATAACCCATACGATCTGATTCCATCCATAGAATCATATCGAGTGCATTTTTTGGAACAACTTCAAAATATGTTGTTGCATCATTACCAGTACCACCATTTAGCATACCACCAGCATTCTGAATCAACTTAAAGAACTGATCCTCGCCAACGTTTTCAGAGCGTTGAAACATCATATGTTCGAAAAGGTGAGCAAAACCAGTACGACCAGGCACTTCGCGATTCGATCCAACATGATATTGAACAGCAAATGCAACAATTGGATCAGATTTATCAACATGTAAAATTACATCGAGACCATTGGTCAAGGTATATTTTTCGTAGTTAATATTAAGTTCATCAGTTTTTTTGTTGCATGCAGAAAGCATCAACAAACCTGATAAAGTAGAGATTAGAAACAGCTTTTTCATAGTTTTTTTTTGATTTACAGATTTTTAGTAGAGTTAATTATTGAATATTTTAGATTATTGGGAAGTGATATAGTTTAAACCCAAAAATACTTAAATACTAAATTATTTAAAATTAGTTTATTTCCTCAAAGGTTTTAAAAGGTATTCAAGTCCATTTAATTTTATTTCGTACATAGTACCCATTAAAATACCTATTTTCCCTGGAGGAAATCCTTTCTGAGAAAACCAGACTAAGTAATACTCAGGCAAATCACATATAAATGTTCCCTTGTATTTTCCAAACATCATCTTTGTTTTAACCAGATCAAGTAATATTCCAGAATTAAAAACAGGTGAATTCGAGTTCTCCATTTAATAAATTATTGTATTGGTTTATTTTCTCTGATTTAACATATTATAAAAATATATGTAAACCAAAAACTTAATTTGAAATTAATACAATTATATGATAAAGTTTGAGATAACCATAAAAAAATATGCAAAACATAAATGTTTTGCATAAGTTACTATGATTCTTTAATAATTTTTAATTACATGATAAGAAAGATTATTTCTTAATAATACTTCTTGCCAGGTATCGATTTTTAGCATCAACAGGATCAGCACCCATTGCAATAAAGATTTTTGTTTTATGATCGATAACAACTACCTGCATTTTTGTTAAATCAGGAGATTTAAAAACAATTGGTTTTTTCTCGTACATTGCCATAATATCCTTTTCCCTTCTATTTTGTATAAAACTCTAATACTTTTTAAATGCTGGTAATTTTAATTAAAAGTGAAAATCGCTTTTAATTATTTCAAAACTATAATTAAATCCAGCATGCTTAACTGCTAACTTTCAATTTAAGGTACACTTATAAATTCAATACTGTTATTATTTTAATCAGAAGTATAACGAAAAAGTTATTTCTTATTGAATAACAATTAATTACCCGAAAAGTTCAACAAGCAAAGATAGCTTTAATTATTGAATTTTTTTCATTTATTCTAATTAAAGCAGGTTAATTTTATATTAAACTGATAATGTGATCATTATAACACTGTGGTATTAGAGTTTATATTAAAAAATGATAAAAGGATTACCAAAAATCATGTTTTTATCCTGATTAAAAATAATATTTTAAAAAATAATTAATTGATTATGTAATATATACAAGAATTTTAAATCTAATATTGAATTATATAACACATTATGAATTCATTTAAGTACCTTTGTACAAATATTTTATATAAGGAATTGTTAAAAACAGAATTATTGCATAATAAGGATTACTGCAATCAAAGAACTCTAATGAAGCTTACCTCTGTTTATTCTTTTCAATACTAAATAGTTTATCAACAGAATATTTGCGGCAATTTATAATTACTATATTTAATTAGAGATCTTATTAGTTCATACATGTTTAATTAATCACGGATTTACTAATTAGCGCTTACAATTAAAATTTTTCACTAAAAATAATAAAAAATGAGTAACGAATTTGATAATGTTTATTGGAATGATCTTAAAATCAAACTTAAAAAAAAGTATTCAAACTTAACAAATGCTGATTTACAGTTTAGGTATGGCACACAAGATGATTTATTGAAAATGATAGCACATAAACTAGGAAAAACAAAGAAAGAACTTCAGTTAGTAATTGAAAAATTCTAGTCTATTCTTAGCATATTTTATTTTTAACACCCCTTAATAGAGCAAATCAAGTTGGCTTTTCATATTTATTTTACTCTTTTTTCAGGCTCATTTTTTTTGATGCAAACCATGATATAACAAGGCTTGTAACAATTGATATTAAAAAATAAAATCGTTTTTTTTATAAAAGTTAGTATTTTCTCGAAAATTTAAGCTTACTTGCACCCAATTAATTAATTACATATTATGAACAACGGAACAGTAAAATTTTACAATGAATCTAAAGGATTCGGATTTATTAAAGACGCAAATTCAGCAAAAGAGTACTTTGTGCATTCATCTGGTTTGAAAGAAAGCATAAGAGAAAATGACGAAGTAACTTTTGATCTTCAAGAAGGTAAAAAAGGATTAAATGCAGTAAATGTTAAACTAGCATAGTTACTAATACCATTTAAGTTAAAGTAGAAAGTCCCGCAAATTGCGGGACTTTTTATTTTAATAAACTATAATTAAAGTTTAAACTCGAATTATTTTTTCTATAATATAATCCTTTAACTTATTATGTATAGCTAATTTTCAAACCTTTTTTATGAGTTAAAGGCAATTGCTTTCACTATTTTCCCTAAATATAACTCTTAACTTACTCTAGATATACTCCAATTAAATAGGGAAGTAGAAAATAGATAAGTATTTCAAATTTTCTCTATTATAAAAAACTATTAACTATTGAAATACTATTAAGAAAGAGATACAATTACTATTATATTGGTTATGTGTGAATTATGTAACTTATAAGTTTTGTTGTGTAACAAAGTCAGAATTAAGTGCACCTATCTTTGTATTGTGAAAATAATTCACAAAAACCAATACAATTTTTTATGAAATTCAAAAATCTATTAACAACTTTTGCAATTGCAACAGTTATTTTTACGGTCAGCTGTTCAAAAGATGATGATAATACTAATGATGACAGCTTATTACCTTCTGTAATTTCTACCAATCCTGCAAATAATGCTACTAATGTAGTACTTAATAAAGTAATTACAGCTACATTTAGTGAAGCTATGAATCCTTTAACAATCAGCTCATTAACATTTAACATAAAAGATGGTGTGACTGCAGTTGAAGGAACAGTTTCATATTCAGGTGTTATAGCAACCTTTACACCATTAGTTATTTGGACTGAAGCAACTGAATATACTGCTACAATTACTACCGGAGCAAAAAATACAGATGGTATTGCTGTAAATTCTAAGAAAGAATGGAGCTTTACAACAGGTACTGAAACGGCAAGTTTGGAATCAGTTGATCTTGGAACTGCAGGTAATTACGTTATTCTTGCTAAAACAGCAATCAATAACAATCCTACCTCAGCTATTACAGGTGATTTAGGATTAAGCCCTGCTGCAACATCTTATATAACTGGTTTGGATTTAGTAAACGCTACTGGATATGCAACATCTGCTCAAGTTACCGGACATCTTTTTGCAGCCGATATGACTACACCTACTCCTACTAACCTTATAACCGCTGTTGAAAATATGATTACTGCTTATAATGATGCAGCTAGTCGTCCTTTTCCAGATTTTCTTGAACTTGGTACAGGTAATATTGGTGGATTAACACTTACACCAGGTCTTTATAAATGGACAAATACAGTTTCAATACCATCTGACATTACCATTTCTGGAGATGAAAATGATATTTGGATTTTCCAGATTTCAGGTGATTTAACAATAAGTACTTCGGTTAATGTAACCTTAATTGGTGGAGCAAAAGCCGAAAATATTTTCTGGCAAGTAGCCGGTGAAGCAACATTTGGAGCAACATCACATTTTGAAGGTATTATTTTGTCGATGACAGGTATTACTTTTCAAACAGGAGCATCATTTAACGGAAGAGCTTTAGCTCAAACAGCAGTAATTTTAGATGCAAATACTATAGTTGAACCATAAATAATACCTATAATCTAGAAAGAGATGGCTTTAATAGCCATCTCTTTTTTATTCTTAAATCTTTCTTTTCATGAGTTATAAAAATGTGTGAATGATGTAACTTGTTTTAAAAGTTATATAACACTTTATACTTAAAAATGAGTCATCTTTGTATGGATTTATATAAGCATATGAAATTATATATCAAGTACATGGTAAGCAACCGCTGTAAAACAGCGGTAAAAGAAGAATTAAAAAAGCTCCAACTACACTTTATTGTTGTTGATTTGGGCGAAATTGAAATTATGGAAACTATTTCTGCGGAACAGCGAGAACAATTAAAAATAGCCTTGCATAACACCGGGCTTGAATTAATGGATGACAAGAGAGCTGTACTGATTGAAAAAATAAAAAATGTAATTATTGAAATGGTCCATCATACAGATGGTATAATAAAAACTAACTTTTCTGACTTCTTAAGTGAAAAACTAAATTACGATTATACTTATCTGGCAAATTTATTTTCAGAAGTACAAGGCACTACTATCGAGCAATTCATCATTTCTCATAAAATTGAACGGATAAAAGAATTAATTATTTATGATGAATTAAACATTACGGAAATTGCGTGGAAAATGAATTATAGCAGTGTTGCTCATTTATCTAATCAGTTTAAAAAAGTTACAGGACTCTCCCCTTCTCATTTTAAACAATTGAAGAATAAAAGAAGAAGCCCTATTGAAGATATTGGTATTATGCCCGATAATATTCTAAATTAAACGACATGATTTACCTTTTCAGATATGATACATAAAAAATAAAATGAAACCAACAAAGAATAATCTTGATAATAATAGGGATCAATATACAAGGAGTTTGATAGAGGCCAGTTTAGATCCACTAGTTGCTATCAGTTCTGAAGGAAAAATAACAGATGTTAACGAAGCATCAATAAAAGTTACGGGTATTTCACGTGAAGAATTAATAGATACAGATTTCTCTGATTATTTTACTGATCCTAAAAAAGCAAAAGAAGGTTATCTTCAGGTTTTCGAAAAAGGTTTTGTAGCCGATTATCCCTTAACTATAAAACATAAAAACGGGAATTTAACCGATGTATCATACAATGCTTCTGTTTATAAAGATGAAAAAGGAAATGTTCTCGGCGTTTTTGCGGCAGCACGAGATGTTACAAATCAAAAATGGACAATAGAATTAAGAAAAGCCAATAAAGAACTTGCTTATCAAAACAATGAGAAAGAAAAACGTGCAGCTGAATTGGTCATTGCTAATGAAGAACTTGCTTATCAAAATGAAGTGAAAGAAAAACGTGCTGCTGAATTAGTCGTTGCCAATAAAGAACTTGCTTATCAAAATGAAGTAAAAGGAAAACGAGCAGCTGAATTAGTCATTGCGAATAAAGAGCTTGCTTATCAAAATAATGAAAAAGAAAAACGGGCTGCTGAGTTAATCATTGCCAATAATGAACTTGCTTTTCAAAATAATGAAAAAGAAAAACGAGCAGCTGAGTTGGTTATTGCTAACAAAGAACTTGCTTTTCAAAATGGAGTGAAAGAAAAACGAGCAGCTGAGTTGGTTGTTGCCAATAAAGAGCTTGCTTATCAAAATAAAGTGAAAGAAAAACGAGCAGCTGAGTTGATCATTGCCAATAAAGAACTAGCTTTTCAAAACGATGAGAAGGAAAAACGTGCGGCTGAGTTGGTTATTGCAAATAAGGAACTTGCTTTTCAAAACAACGAGAAAGAAAAACGTGCAGCTGAATTGGTCATTGCTAACGACGAACTTGCTTTTCAAAATAATGAAAAAGAAAAACGGGCTGCTGAATTAGTCATTGCTAATAAAGAACTTGCTTTTCAAAACAAAGAGAAAGAAAAGCAGAAAATAGTAACAAAAGAACTTGAAGCGTTTAACAATGAGATTGAATCAGATTCTCAATATACACTTAGTCTTATTGAAGCCAGTCTTGACCCTTTGGTTACTATAAATACAGAAGGTAAAATCACCGATATGAATGAGGCTTTGGCAATTATTACAGGACTTACACGTGAAGAACTAACAGATACTGATTTTCTGAATTATTTTACAGAACCACAAAAAGCACGTGAAGTATATCAGGAAGTTTTTGCAAAAGGATCAGTTGCTGATTCACCACTTACGATTCGTCATAAAAATGGTAAACTAACTGATGTATTATTCAACGGATCGGTATATAAAGATGAAGATGGAAATATTGACGGAATAGTGATAGTTGCAAGAGATGTTACTGAACAAAAAAGAATAGCCACAGAACTTACAGAAGCTATCGTATATGCTGAAATGGCTACCATGATTGCTGAGGAAGCAAAAACTAAAGCTGAAAAAGCTACACTTATTGCTGAAGACGCAGTAAAATCAAAACAGCTGTTTTTATCAAATATGAGTCATGAAATTCGCACTCCTATGAATGCGATTATAGGATTTACCAAAGTATTGCTAAAAACCGAATTGTCTGAAAAACAAAAAGAATATTTGAAAGCCATAAAAATAAGTGGCGATGCATTAATAGTACTTATAAATGACATACTCGATCTAGCAAAAGTAGATGCTGGAAAAATGACGTTTGAGAAAATACCTTTCAAAATGTCTCTTTCTATTCCAGCAATGCTACATCTTTTTGAAATTAAAATTCAGGAAAAAAATTTAAAACTAATAAAAGAATACGATACCAATATTCCTGAAGTGCTTGTTGGCGATCCAGTTAGGTTACATCAGGTTATTTTAAATTTATTAAGTAATGCCGTAAAGTTTACCTCAAAAGGGAAAATTACATTCAGTATTCGATTGGTAGATGAAGATAAAAAGAAAGTAACCATTGAATTTGCAGTTACAGATACCGGAATCGGAATACATGAAGATAAAATAGATAAGATCTTCGAGAATTTTCAACAGGGAACCAGTGGTACTTCACGTTTATTTGGAGGAACGGGCTTAGGTCTTGCAATTGTAAAGAAATTAGTAGAATCGCAGGGAGGAAGCATTCATGTAACAAGCAAAATTAACGAAGGTTCTACTTTTAGCTTTACATTAAGTTTTCAGAAAACAAAAGCTAAAGCTGATTTTGAACCGGAAATAACTGAATTGGACGCTGACATTGCAAATATAAAAGTATTAGTAGTTGAAGATATTCCTCTCAATCAATTACTAATGAAAACACTTTTAGATGATTTTGGATTTGAATGCGATATTGCTTCAAATGGGAAAATTGCTATCGAAAAAATGCAAAACAAATCGCACGATATTATTTTGATGGACTTGCAAATGCCAGAAATGAATGGATTTGAAGCTACCGAATATATTCGAAACAAAATGAAATCTAATATTCCTATCATCGCTTTAACCGCCGATGTTACTACTGTTGATATGGATAAATGTAAAGCTGTTGGGATGAATGATTACATTGCAAAGCCTGTCGACGAAAGACTATTGTATAGTAAAATGGTTGGCCTTGTAAAAAAGATTCCAATAATTACCAAACTTGATTTGAATAGTATAAATGAAAGTTTAAAGGATAAATGTACTGATTTAGATTTTTTAAATCGCAGGACAAAATCGGATCCAAAATTGATGATGGAAATGATTTCGCTTTATCTGGAACAAACCCCGCCTTTAGTTAGTGCAATGAAAGAAGGTTTGAAAAATAAAGATTGGAAATCACTATACTCAGCTGTACATAAAATGATTCCATCTTTTTCGATAATGGGTATTAGTTCCGTTTTCGAAGACATGGCAAAAAAAGTACAGGAATATGCAAACTCACAACAACAATCGGAAGGAATACCTGAAATGGTTCTGCAACTCGAGAATGTTTGTGTACAGGCATGTGAAGAATTAAAAGAAGAGTTTAATGCAATTAAAAACACAAACTGATGAATAAAGATAATATATCCGATCGCAATCGATCCGATAGTAATCGGATCAAAATTTTCCTGGTTGATGACGATGCTTTGTATTTAAAATCGTTAGAAATAGATTTTCTGCAGAATGCTGATTTTAGCATTGAAACATTTGCAACAGGCGAAATTTGCTTAGAGAATTTATCACACAATCCTGACGTTGTCATTTTAGATTATCATTTAGACGGTATTGATAAAAACGCGATGAATGGGATAGAAACATTGGATAAAATAAAATCGTTCAATCCTGACATTCCTGTTGTAATGCTATCATCTCAGGATAAAATTGATGTAGCTATAAACTGTATGCATCATAAAGCTTCTGATTATGTTGTAAAAAGCGAAACTGCATTCGTTCGTTTACAAAAAATTATTACAACTATTTTTTCTTATAAAAAAATGGAAAAAGAACTGAGTTGGTATATGGAAAGAATGTAATTCTTTCTATTATATCCATCACAAAATAAATAAACATCATTACTGTTGATATATACAACATGCTTTGCATTATTAACAATTAATACTACTTATTTTATTTGCCAGCATTATCTGTGCGTTGCTTATTAAGCAGCACTCTCCTATTTAATAATAATCCATTCAGAGTTTCAATAAGTGTGAATAATATAACTATATTCTAAAGTTATGTAACACTTTTAGTGACTAATATACCCACCTTTGTATCTAGAAAATTCAACGATAATATATAATTAGAATATAATGGCAAATGTTACAGAAATACGAGGAAACTGGAAAGAGCAAAAAAGAAAACTAAAACAGAAATTTGCTGTACTTATCGACAATGATTTATTGTTTGAAGAAGGTAAAAAAGAAGAATTGCTTGGAAGGCTTCAAATTAAGTTAGGCAAAACTAAAGAAGAAGTAAAAAAACTTATTGAATCTCTTTAATTACAATTATTTAAAAACTAAAAAATACCTGTAATTACCAATAAAAGGAACTCCTTGGTATCTTTTCAAAGAATGTGTGAAAGATGTAACTTATTTACATAGTAATGTAACACATAGTGGTTTATATGAGCCTAGCCTTGTACTATATTATTAATAGCCTTTATTTAATTAAAAAGGCAAAAACAAATGCAAAATGGGAAAAATATCTAAAAATCAAACAATAGTCTATGTAATTGCTATAACAGTTATCGTAATAACCTTTTTTCTATTAGGAGGAGACCATTGGATGAAAGGAATGATGAATCAAGGTAGATCGTCATACACAAGCCATTTGAATTGGGTACAAATAATAATTAGTATGGCAATTGGTTTTGTTATTGGTTTGTTTGTAGCTAAAAGAAAATGGTAATCATACATCTGAAATTATCGATAATTAGCCAATAGCGTGAAAAGCATTCTAAAGTCTGTTTAATCAATAAAAATAATAATTCTAACTTAATAAATTGAATATGAAAAATTTACTAAAACTAAGAACATTTGCTTTATTGGCAATGTTCATGTTCCTCGTGTTTACTGTAACATCTTGTATGGTAGTTCCCATAGGTAAACCAGGAAAAGGAAACAAAGGGAATCATAAGGGATGGCACAAAGGTAAAGGGAACAAACATAGTCAAATTAGTACAACTCCTTTTGAGACAAATAAAAACTCAAAGGTATAATACTATAAAAAGAAGCTATCCGAAAAGTTTATAAGTTGTTCATTTTTCGAAAATCTCAAAATGACGACACTTTAATAATATTAGTATAACACTCAGTATTTTGAGGTGTAAACATTAAAAAGCGACATTTCGAACAGCCTTTATAAACAAACTATTTGACACCTTGATGTCAAATAGTTTGTAATATTCTTAAAAATACACAATGAAAAAACTTAGATATTTAATTATCACATTATACCTTTTAATACTTATTCCCTGGACAACTAATGCACAGATGTTCAAGGATAGTTCATTGACTTCAACCTCTAAATCCAAATTTAGTATGTTTCACGATCCAAGCTATATTTTAGTAAGCAATGGACTTGGAAATATGGAATCGCTTATATTCGAAGGTAATTTAGCTCCCTATTTTATTGTAGGACTTAACCGTGATGTTAGATGGGGTTTAGAATTATCACCACGTGTAATAATGAGGATGTACAATTTAGAATCGAAACCTATACGTACACCTTCGTTTATTCCAAAAGTGACATTCTTTTATCAACTTATTGATCATAAAGACAGGAAAAGAGATTTGTTTATGTACTTCTCGTGGTTTCATCATTCAAATGGTCAAGATGGTAATTTCTACATGTCAGACAGTATCACAGTAAATACAAAAACAGGTAGTTTTTCTACCAATTGGATAGAAGGTGGAGTTTACTTAATGCGCCCTGATCCATATGTACCTTTCACCTCAAATGGTTTAAAACTTTATTCTGCATATAGTTATTCTCAGGATAAAGAATTAGATGAAACATTTGGTCGTTTACGCTTTTTTTTAGATGTTCAGAATAATGTTAATCTTACCAAATTTTTTAGAATATATAGACAATCTTATAATAACAAGAAATTCACAATGAAGCAAACCTTTCGCATGGGATGGATTTCAGGAGATTTGTATAAAACCAAAACAATAGATAGCAAAAGACTTATATTACAATATACCGTGGCTTTTAAACCTGCATTTCTTAACGATGTAACCTTATTCGTTCAATATGATTACGGACAGGATTATTATAATATATACTACAATCGATCACTTAATGTAGTTCGTATTGGAATTGCTTCGAATGCAAACATTTTTAATTAGAAATATTTCGATAATTAATTGTTCCCCAAATGTGTGAATCATGTAACTTAATAACATTGTTGTGTAACACTCTCTGAAATCATTGAACCTACCTTTGTTCTGTGAGAATTTCTCACGTTAATTAAAACAATTTAATATGAAATTAAAAAATCTATTATCAACTCTCGCAATAGCAGCGGTTGTATTAATGGTTGGTTGTAATAAAGATGACGACAACAATCTAGATCTTGCACCAACAGTGAATTCATCTGATCCGGCAAACAATGCTACAGACGTAGTTCTTAATAAAATAGTTACTGTTACATTTAGTGAGGCAATGAATCCATTAACCCTTACTGAAACAACCTTTACTATTAATCAAGGAACAACTCCAGTTGCAGGAACAGTTTCGTACTCTGGTACAACTGTCTCTTTTGAACCTGCTACTGTTCTTACGCTAAACACTATTTATACAGGTACAATTACAACCGAAGCTGAAAATGTTTCTGGCAACGCACTTGAAAAAAATTATGTTTGGGAATTTACAACAGGATCTTCTTCTATTTTGGCTCCTACTGTGATTTCTACTAAACCAGAAAACAATGCAGTGAATGTAGAGCTTAATAAAATAATTACTGCTACATTCAATGAAGCAATGGAATCTTCAACAATTAATGCTTCATCATTTACATTAAAACATGGTGAAACAACAGTTTTAGGAGTTATTTCTTACTCAGGAATGATTGCAACCTTTACTCCTATGAATACCTTAACTGCAGGCACTATTTATACTGCAATGATATCAACAGATGTAGAAAACTTAAATGGAATCGCACTAGCAGGTAATAAAGTATGGAGTTTTACTACTGGTGTTTTGTCTGATGATATTGAACCTACAGTTTCCATAACAAATCCCCTTAACAACGCTTTAAACATTGAGCGAAATAAAACAATTGAAGCTACTTTTAGTGAAGAAATGGATCCTTTAACAATAAACACTTCAACATTTAGCCTAAAACAAGGTTCAACTATTGTTCCTGGTAGTGTAAATTATTCAGGGTCAATGGCAACATTCAATCCAACAAACACATTGGCAGCAGAAACAGTTTATACTGCTACCATAACAACCGGAGCAAAAGACTTAGCAGGCAATTCGATAGCAGGTAATAAAGTATGGAGTTTTACAACCGGTGGAAGTACATCATATTTGGCAGTTGTAGATCTTGGAGCAGCTGTAAATTATGTAATTCTTGCTAAAACAGCAATAAATAACAATCCAACTTCATCAATTACTGGAGACATGGGATTAAGTCCTGCTGCCACGTCATATATAACCGGTTTATCATTAACAAATCTAACTGGATATGCAACATCTGCACAAGTTACAGGACAAATATTTGCAGCTGATATGGCAGATCCAACTCCAACTAACCTAACTACAGCTGTTGAAAATATGATAACTGCTTATAATGATGCTGCTGGTAGATCTTTTCCAGATTTTCTTGAATTAGGAACTGGAAACATAGGAGGTAAAACTCTTGCTCCAGGATTATATAAATGGACAAGCACTGTTACATTACCAACTAATGTTACCATTTCTGGTGGAGCAGATGATGTATGGATTTTCCAGATTTCTGGTGATTTAAACATGAGCTCAGCAGTAAATGTTACACTTGTGGGTGGTGCTCAAGCTAAAAACATTTTTTGGCAGGTAGCAGGTGAAGCAACTTTTGGAGCTACATCTCATTTTGAAGGTACAATCTTGTCTATGACAGGTATAACTTTTCAAACTGGAGCATCATTTAACGGAAGAGCTTTAGCTCAAACCGCTGTTGTTCTAGACGGAAATATTGTTGTAGAAAAATAAACATATAACATTATATAAATAAAAGAGATGTTCCTTATGGACATCTCTTTTTTTATGAAGTATAATGAACTCAAAATTTTGCACTTACTATTATTCAAATACATAATATCACAATATGTGTGAATGATGCAACTTAAATAATAAGTTGTGTAACACTCTCCATATACAATGAACCTACCTTTGTTATGTGAGAATTTCTCACGATAATTAAAACAATTCAATATGAAAATTAAAAATCTATTATCAACTTTTGCGATAGCATCGGTTGTTTTAATGGCCAGTTGCGATAAAGATGATGCTGACCCAAGTAATCCAACAACTATTCCTGTTCAAACTACTGTTCAAACAACTATTCCACTTGGTGATGCAGCTAACTTTGCAATTCTTGCAGGTTCAGAAGTTACCAACACAGGTGCAACAGTTATAACAGGTGATATAGGATTAAGTCCTGGTACCTCAATAGGAGGATTTCCTCCAGGGATATTAAATGGTACACAGCATATAAGTGATCCAATAGCCGATCAGGCTAAACTCGATATAATCGATGCTTACAATAATGTTGCAGCACGAACATGTACCGATGTTGTAACATTATCTGGAAACATTGGTGGATTAACACTAACTCCTGGATTATATTTTTCTACTTCATCGTTAGCTATTTCTTCAGGCGACCTTACTTTTGATGCCCAGGGCAATGCAAATGCTGTTTTTATTATTCAAATTGCATCAACACTTACCACAACATCAGGTAGAAAAGTTATTCTTAGTGGTGGTGCATCAGCGTCTAATATATTTTGGAATGTAGGGAGTTCCGCAACATTTGGTACAACATCTGTTATGAAAGGTACAATTTTAGCTACTGAATCAATAACCTTCAATACAGGAGCCACACTTGATGGACGAGCATTAACAAGAATTGGTGGAGTTACTTTGGAAGGCAACACTATTGTAAAATATTAAATATTACAGAATACTAAAAAGAGCTATCTCAAAAGGACAGCTCTTTTTTATGTTTAAATAATTACTAAAGATATTGATTAAGGAATGATCATCAGGAGATATTTTAATACAAAAGTATAATTAAGTTATAAAAATTAACTTGTACAACACCATGACTTAAAAATACTAACTATATAAATGTGTGAATGATGTAACTTAATCACATTGTTGTGTAACACTTCCGGGAGCTAACGTACCTACCTTTACATTATCAACTTATATATAATAAAATAATTCAGAATAATAAATCTGTTAAAACAAAAACAACGCCATGAAAAAAACAACTATTATGCATTCCATAAAACGTTTTATAAAGGATGCACTTTTGAAAAAATCTATTTTCATTTTTATTCTTGGACTTTTAAGTTTTGGAATATTTGCAAATCCACCTCTGGCATCAAAGCAACAAATAGGAATGTTTAAAAATTCAATAACATGTGTTGTTCTTGAAAACGGAATCATTTCTTACAATGTTTTTATAAAAGATGCGATTGAAAAGTATTGGAAATATAACGAATATGAATTTATCGATCAGGAGGAATTCAATAAACGAAGGTTTGATTCAAAGTATTCCTTTTTAGTTCTTATGAAAGGTGTTTATGAAAAAGATCCTGGTGGTGTTAGCTACAATTATATTAGCCTTGTTTTAGGTGATAAAGCAATTGATATAACCGATATGCCGGAAATTTGCAGCATTCCTTTTGCATATGCTGGCGACAATGACACCTATTTTGGTTATGCCATACCTGCAATCGTTAAATTTATGCAGAAACATGCAAAGAATCTTGAAACTAAGCGATTTCTTATATCATTGAAAGGATTAAAACATTATAATAGCTTAACACTTTCTAAAAGCAAAGTATTGCTATTAAATATAGATCAAATGGCTCCAGATGCAAATACATTGGAAAAAATTAAAACCGTATACCCATTTTATGTTAAACTTCTTACTCCTTCTGAAATTCAGACAGAACTGGATACCGATCCAATAAATACCATGTTTAATTTTCATGTTGGGCCAACCAAAGAAACTGGATCTGGTAAATGTTTTGAGATGATATTTGATGTTGAAGGAAATCTCTATTACTACAATTACCGAATGGTAACCAATGAAAATAAAGATGGTTTTAACCTGAAAGACTTTCATCATATCAGGTAAGATATTAAAACAGTTATAACCTATAAATCATAAAAAAATGAGAATACTAATTATCGGATTTATTGCATTTTTTGCATGGTCTACACTATCAACTTATATCTATGTATGTAAGATAAAAGGATTGTGCGATGAACCTGTAAACATGCAAATTAGTGATATCAAGAATGACACTATCGCTAATGATTCTATACAAAAGCCTTTGGTGATACAAGCTGTTATACCAAAAGACCTTATAATCTACTTTGAATTTGATAAATCAGATTTTAGTTCTAATGCGGTTGCAGATAAATTCTTTGATGAATCTAATTTATATCTGAATCAAAACACTCAGGCAAAACTAAGTATAACAGGTCACACCGATGCAATTGGAACCATTGAGTACAATCAGGCTCTGGGTTATCGTAGAGCTCAAAGTATGAAGCGTTTTTTTGAAAAGAAGGGCATGCTTTCAAATAAGATTATCATGATATCTAAAGGTGAAAATGATCCAATAGATGATAATAATACTAACGCAGGAAGAGCAAATAATAGAAGAACAGTAATAACTATAAAAAATCAATAATATGAATATTTTAACAATCTTTTTAGCACTGACAAAAAGTGCAGCCATCATTGAAATAATTTTATTATTACTTGGTGCTGTAACCATTGGTTATGTAACTGCATGGCTATACTATAAATCTATTTATTCGAAGAAAATAGAAATTATTGAATCGGATAATGAAGAATTGAAAAACAAAAATGAAAATCTGAAAACTGATAAAAGTAATTTTCAAAAACTTCTTCTTGAAAAAGATAATGAAGTTATCCATTTGAATAAAGAAATCAAAGCTCTTAAAACTTTAAATGCTAAATCTGTTCAGGAAACTGATGATTTGACTTTAAAAAACGAAGAAACAGAACAATTGCTGCTAGAAAGAGATGAAACTTTAGCCAACATAGCGGAACGAAAACATTTACTTGATTATAATAGTTTTGGAACAGCATTGGATACTGAAAAAGATGACTTGAAGATGATAAGTGGTATTGGTCCTTTTATTGAAGAAAGACTTCATGCTTTGGATATTTATACTTATAAACAAATCAGTAAATTCACAAAAAAAGACATTGAGACAATTAATGTTGCAATAGAATATTTTTCGGGCCGTATTGAAAGGGACGAATGGGTTGATCAGGCAAAAGAACTTGTGCGTACTGAAAAAGAAAGGATTGAGCTTCTTGAGCGCATAAGAGCTAAGAAAACACGTATTTATTACGATAGAATTGGGCTGGCTAAAAAAGAAGAAGCAGATGATTTAACAGTAATTAATGGCATTGGTGGATGGATTAATGAAAAACTGAATGCACTTGATATTTATACTTACCGTCAAATAAGTAAATTTAACGAAGAAGATATTGATATTGTAACCGATGCAATTGAATTCTTTCCTGGTAGAATTGAGAGGGATGAATGGATACATCAGGCGCAGGAACTTGTTCGAATTGAAATCAGTAAAGCTGAACTTCTTAAGAGAATTAGCAAAATGAAAAATAGAATCTATTATGACAGGTTAGGCGTTGCTCACAAGCAATATGCAAATAACTTAACCCTGATTAAAGGAATTACTTCATGGATCGAAGAAAGACTTAACTTACTAGATATATATACTTTCGAACAAATAAGCAAGCTTACCCCAAAAGATGTGGAAATAATATCTGAGATTTTGGAAATTACAAAGGATCGTATTGTAAAAGAAAATTGGATTACACAGGCTACTGAATTTTTAAAATATCAGATAAATAAAGCAGTTTAATAAGTTATGTTTTAAAAATACAATAGCCCAAAAAAACTTATATAACCAAAATAGCTTTTTTTACCATTTGTTTTTATTTGAATAACAATTAAAATAATAAAATAATTTAAATCTTTCGGATGTCGTTTTCACGACATCCGCTATTTTAAAAATTTGAAATATTGTTCAAATATTTAATAAATTAAATCAAAAAGTTAGCATGTAAGAGAAATTCAGATTGTATTTCAGATATAAAAAGAATTGATAAAAAACCTTAAGGATAAGTTCGTTGAAGTTTAACTTAGTTTTATTTCTATATCAATATTTTATTCAATAAGACAAATATTTTACCAAATAGAAAATTGCAACATGTGAATTGTGTAACATATACTAAAAGTACTGTAACGTTTTACATATTAAAGTAACATACTTTTGCTCTAGGTAATAAATCACTTCCCTATTTATACTAAAAAAATGAAAATAAGAATCTTAACACTAGCAATAACAGTATTATTTATAGGAACAACTTTAATTAGTTGCCAAACATCAGAAAGAAAGTCAAATAACGTGCAAGAGAACCTGCAAGAAGTTAAAAACAAAATAGAAAAAGCCCAAATAAGTTTAAGCAAAGCTCAACATGATGCACTTGATGATTTTCAGCTATTTAAAAACAATGCAAAAGACAGAATTAATGCAAACGAAAAAAGTATTCTTCAGTTCAAAGAAAAAATTGTTACTGCGAATAATGAAAAGAAATCCGAATTCGAAGAAAAACTATCTGATTTAGAAAATAAAAACACAGAGTTAAAGAACAAACTTAATGAATACAAAGAAGTTAGCACAGACAAATGGGCTATTTTCAAGAAGGAGTTCGATCATGATATGAATGAACTTGGTGAAGCATTAAAAAACTTAACAAGCAACAATATTTAATAAAATCTAACCTAAAATCAAAAAATTAAATTTAAACAAACCATATGAAAAAATTATTATTACTAGTTATTTCAATACTCTTTTTAACAAACCTAAGTAATGCTCAGAATGACGACATCGTCTTAGGTAAGAACATACAGGTCGGAATTAAAGCCGGAGTAAATTTATCGAATGTATATGATACAAAAGGAGAAGAATTTGAAGCAGATTCAAAATTTGGATTCGTTGTTGGAGTTTTTGGAGTAATTCCTGTATGGAAAAAATTTGGTATTCAACCCGAAATACTTTTTTCACAAAAAGGTTTTAAAGGAACAGGAAGTATTTTAACCTATAAATACAATTTCATCAGAACATCTAATTTTATTGACATTCCACTATTTATTTCATTTAAACCGGTTAAGCTTGTGACTTTACTTGCTGGTCCACAATTCTCATACCTGTTTAAGCAGAACGACTCATTTGATGATGGAATCTCAAACATTATTATTGAAGAGGAATTTAAGAATGAAGATGTTCGTAATAATTTAGTATGTTTTGTATTTGGAGGAGATTTAAATTTCGAATATGTAGTATTTGGAGTAAGAGCTGGATGGGATATTCAGAATAATAATAAAGATGGTTCGTCATCAACTCCACGTTATAAAAATGTTTGGTATCAAGCAACTATAGGTCTTAAATTTTAATGTAGCAGGGATATTGTGATTTTATAATAACTATCATACATCTCTTTTTTACATAATAAAAACACTTGAATTATTTACTAACATCACTTAAAAACTAAAATCATGGGAAATTTACTTTATTTTATCGCTGTTATTTTAATTATTCTTTGGGCGATTGGATTTATTGGATACAATGCAGGAGGTATAATTCATATTCTGCTAGTTATTGCCCTAATTGCTGTTCTTCTTAGGCTTATTCAAGGAAAGAAAATTTTTTAACTTTTGAAATAAGAAAAGAGAAAGAACATCTGGAAATAATTACGAAATCTGAGACTAGTCAATTATGTCCAAGATTAAAAAAGAAAAGTCCTGCAAATTGCAGGACTTTTTTTCTGACTATTTACTTCTTAGCACTTTTTTTAGCAGCTTTGGCAGCTCTTTTCTCTTTTAAGTTCATAGCTGGTGCTTTTTTATTGTTTTTTTCTTTACCTTCTTTTTCTTTTACCATGATCTTGAATTATTAGTTTTATACAATAAATTATTTTATACGAATTAACTACTTTTATTTCATTAAATTGTTATTCCTTCATATCCACTTTTAATAACTGTTGAAATCATTTTAAATCGCTCGTTCGCTCTAAACAAATGAGATGTATGTGCAGGTATAATAATAGCCTCTCCCGTTTTAAGCAAATTCGTTTTTTCATCAATAACTACTTCTGCATTACCATCAATAATTTGAATAAATGTATCGAATGGTGAAATCTTTTCTGCAAGAGTTTCACCGATATCAATAGCAATTACACTTACATTTCCTGTTGTTTTTCGTATTATTGTCTTTGATACCAAGGAATTAGGAATATATTCGACTATTTCAATTAAAATATGAGCTGTTGACTTTTCAATTTCAGTATTTTGCATGGTTTTACCTATCTTATAATTTAAATAAAGATACAGGTAATGAATTAAGAATGCTTTATACAATTGACACCTAATGTTACATCATTCACACATTTTTATATTTAAAGGTGGCTAAATTTATTTTAAATTACACATCTTCGAGTGTGCCACGTCGCTTATTTTTGAGTTCTTTAAAGTGCGATGGGGTTAGTCCGGTAAATTTTTTAAATTGGTTTGATAAATGAGCAACACTGCTGTAATGCATTCTGTAAGATATTTCGGTAAGATTAAGCTCATCGTAAACTATAAGTTCTTTTACTTTTTCAATTTTGTGTGTTAAATAAAAATTCTCAATAGTTGTACTTTTAACTTCAGAAAAAAGATTAGACAGATAGGTATAATCATGATCCAATTTTTCGCTTAGGTAATCAGATAGGTTCACCTTGATTTGTTCTTCAGTATAATGAACTAATTCAATAATAGCACTTGCAATTTTTTCAACCAGAACACTTTTTTTATTATCCATTAGTTCTAATCCTGATTTTCTTAAAGCTTTATCTAACTGTTTAATTTGTTCATCTGATATATTCTCTTTTATATTGATTTCTCCAATTCTTACATACGTGTATTCTAGTCCTAGTTTTTCAAGCACATCCTTAACCACCATCTGGCAGCGAATACACACCATATTTTTAATGAATAGTTTCAAACTGAGATAAAATTTTGGATATAAATCTGACTAATAACAAAGGTAGTTTTTTTTAAAGCGAAAGTAAATAGTGAATGGTGAATAAGGATTTAGCTCTCTAACTACTCTTTATAATTACCATAATGATTATTCTTATAATTGTTTTAATGTATAAATTAAAAGAGAAAAAGAGAGCTTTATTGAGCAGATTTTAGAAAATTTTCTTCTTATGTTTCTTGTTCAAATCATTATTTTTGAATTATTTACATATTTGCTGATAAAGAAAGTAAATTTATTTGCGTTATCGGCTGATTTATTGTTATTTATGCAATTCTAAAAATACTATAAAGTGTAAAATAGTTGTAAAAATTTATTGATGTTTTATAATTCTTAAAAGGTAAAAGTTCACATAAGAACAAACTTATTTTCTTAACTTATCATTCTGATATATATCAAAGAGTAATTAAAAATAAATTTAATTCTATCAAGCATAATTTTAAAAGGATAAGCAGAATTTTGTGTATTTATCAACATTAGATTGAACATTAATGCTACCATTATGCAAAACCATCACTTGTCTTGCAAAAGATAATCCAATTCCTGAACCTTTATCACGAGTTGTAAAAAATGGCACAAAAATTTTATCTAAAATCCCATCCGGAATTCCTTTTCCTGTATCACTTACAGTAATTATTATTTTACCATTATCTTCTATGTTTCCAGTTAAATTAAGTTTCTTATTTTTTGAATTCTCCAATGCATAAATCGAATTCTTAATCAGATTTATTATAACCTGACTGACTAATTTTTCATCAGCCAAAATCGTTAAATCAACTGGTTTAACAGTTGTTCTTACTATAATAGCTTTTGATTGCAATTCATCTTTAAATAAAACTAAAGCACTTTCAAACAGAGAATTAACATTAACTCTTTCGTAAGTGGGTTTGGGTATTTGAGTGAGATTTTTATAAGAATCAACAAAGCCTAACAAACCCTTACTTCTATTCTCAATAGCCTTTAATCCCTTAATAATATTCCCTATATCATGTTGCTTTTCATCCAATAACGATTTGTGCATGCTATAGGTTAGAGATTTTATTGGAGTAACCGAATTCATTATTTCATGCGTTAAAACTCGGATTAGCTTTTGCCAAGCTTCTAATTCACTTTCTTCTAGCTGAGTTTTTATATTCTGTAAAGTAATTAGAAATAAACTTTTCCCATCGATAACAATTTTAGTAGAGTGAGCCAAAAGTTTTTGCTTTTCAATCTTTCCTTCGAAATTTATCAAGGCAGTTTTGCCTGGCTTTAAATTTGTCAGTTCCTTAGAAACTCCTTCTTTTAAGATATCTAAACCTGAAATATTTACAAGATTTCTAATGCCAAATATTTCTTTTGCTGCTTTATTATAAAGTTCTATCTCTCCTGTTTTAGTATAAGATAACACGCCAATACCAATATTCTCCAAAATAAACTTGAAGAATTGCTTATCTGTCTCTTTTTTAATCCATGATTCTTTTAGCTGATCGATTACTTTTGTATAAGCCTTATGAAGTTTCTCTTGAGATAAGTCAGTAATCTTTCCACTTGGTACATTATCTAAAAAATCAATGGATTCAATAAACTGACCTAAGTCTCGATTTGTTTTTGTTAAATATCTATAATTATAAATAAAAAGGATGAAAAAGATTCCAAGAAAAACAAAATTTGTAATAATTAACTGTTCAGAAAATATTGACCAGTAAAACCCAAATCCAGATAAAGAAATTAAGCTTAGATGAAAAAAAAGTTTTAAACCATATTTATTCAAACCCATACTTTTTCATTTTATTATAAAGTGTTTTCCTGGAAATGCCTAATTCTTTTGCTGCTGAACTATTAACACCCTTATTTTTATCTAAAGCTTTTAAGATAATCTTTTTTTCATTTTCTGATAAATCCAATGTTTCTATTTCAGTTTTAGTAATTGTTTTACCAAACCAAAAATCAGAATCTTGAAGAACTTCCGTTTCGCATAATATAACCGCTTTTTCTACAATATGCTGAAGTTCTCTTACATTTCCGGGCCAATTGTAGTTTGTAAGATTACTTAAAGCTATTGGATCTATTTTTACTATTTTCTTACCATATTTATTGGAGTAAAGATCCGTGAAATGATTTACTAATAATTCTATATCTCCAATCCTTTCCTTTAATGTAGGAACATCTATCTGAATCGTATTAATTCTGTATAATAAATCCTCACGAAACTCTCCATTTAAAACCATCTGGTTAAGATCTTTATTAGTTGCACATATTAATCGTATATCAATAGAAATTTTATAATTAGCTCCTACCCTACTTATTTCTCTGTTTTGAAGTACCGCTAACAACTTAGACTGAGCTGTTAATGATAAATTTCCAATTTCATCTAAAAACAAAGTTCCTCCTGCTGCCAATTCTATTCGTCCTGGCTTATCTGATTTTGCATCGGTAAAAGCGCCTCTTACGTAACCAAACAACTCACTTTCAAATAAAGTGTCGGGCACGGCAGTAGCATCTAAGGTAACAAATACATCACAACTTCTTTTAGATTTATTATGTATTTCTCTCGCTACCAACTCCTTACCCGTTCCATTATCTCCTATTATTAAAATATTTGCTTCCGTTTTTGCCACCTTTTCTATTGTTTTAAACACCTGATTAATTTTATCAGATTGACCAACAATAGTTGAATAGCTTTTTGCAATGTTTCGATTTAAATGTTCTTGCTTTTGTTTTAAATTCTTAATCTCAATTTTTGATTGTCTTAATTTGTATGCATTTTGAATTGTTGTAATAAACTTTTCATCATCCCATGGTTTTTGAATAAAGTCTGTACCACCTTCTCGAATAGCATTCACTGCAACATCCACATCGCCATAAGCAGTTATATGAACAATTATAGCATCCTTATCTTTTTTTAAAATCTCTTTCATCCAATAAATTCCTTCATTACCAGAATTTATTCCAGTGCTATAATTCATATCCAGAATAATAACATCATACAACTCTTTTTCTATTTCTGATGGAATTTGATTAGGATTTTTTATTGTTTTAACCAATCCAAATTGATTAGAAAGCAGCATTTCGATTGCAATAAGAATTTCTTCATTATCATCAACAACTAATATTTTCCCTGGCTTTTTCATAAAAGCATCATTGTTTTATCAAATCTACAAAATAAATGTGTAATATTTACACAATGCCTTGTAATTATTACTCAAACACCTTAACAACCCAAATTTTAAAGTGTTGATATATTGGCACTTTAGTGCATGGCACAGCTGTTGCCTTTTTCACCACAACTAAAATTGAATAATAATTAATAAATTTAACATATCATGATTAAGAATTATTTTATAACTGCCATACGAAACCTAATTAAACAGAAAGGTTATTTTATAATAAATCTTTTAGGTTTAACAATTGGTTTAACCGCTTGCCTGCTCCTTACATTTTATATTATTGATGAATTGAGTTACGATCGCTTTAACGAAAAAGCTGAGCGAATTTACAGAGTAGGTTACGACGTTGAAAGACCTAATGGTGATAGAATAGATCAAATTGTAACAGAATATAAGCTAAAGGAAGCATTTGAAAGCTATTTTAATCAAATTGAAACATTTGTAAGGATTGGATGGCCTCAATCTTACTATGTTGAGTATGAGGATAAAAAATTCTATGAGTCAAATATTTCATTGGTAGATAAGGATTTTTTTGATGTATTCACCTTTGAATGGATTGCAGGAAATCCAAAAGGAGCTTTAGACGAACCATATACTATTGTAATAACCGAAAGTGTTGCGAAGAAATTTTTTGGTGATGAAAATCCTATTAATAAAACACTTCACATTATGACAAATGTGGGTGAAGCTACATCTCGAATTACTGGTGTCATTAAAGACATGCCAAGAAATTCTCATTTTCATCTTAATATTATGATTTCCATGGGATCTGCTCCAAATGTTCTAACACATTTAGAATTGAATGATTGGGGCAATATGTCGGTATATAGCTACATACTTATACCTGAAAATTTATCAATTGAATCAATACAAAAGAAAGGTAAAGATTTTACAAAGCAAATGCGAGGTGTGGAAACAACTTTTATTCCTGATTTATTGATTCAACCGTTATTAGATATTCATTTGCATTCGAATGCAAGTTGGGAGTTAGAAACTAACGGAAATTACAGGAATGTTTTACTATTTTCAATAATAGCCATTTTTATACTACTCATTGCTTCTATAAATTACATGAACCTTGCAACTGCTCGTTCTGCAAATAGATCGTTAGAAGTAGGCATGCGTAAAGTGCTGGGAGCTAAAAAAATGAGTCTTGTATTTCAATTCTTAGGAGAAGCTATTTTAACGACATTTGTGTCATTAGTATTTTCAGTTGCATTAGCTGATATTCTGATGCCTGCCTTTAACAGAATTGCTGGAAAAGAAATAGATATTTTATGGATGAATAATATGTGGATATTCTTATTAATATTTGTTATTGCAATTGTAATTGGAATCTTCTCTGGTAGTTATCCAGCATTTTTTCTTAGCTCAATTAAACCACTCAATGCACTGAAAAAGAAATCAAAAAGCTCTTCATCTGGTGGAATTCTAAGAAAAGTGCTTGTTATATTTCAGTTTTCCATATCTATAATCCTTATTGTGTGTACCTTAATTGTATACCTACAATGGTCATATATGAAGAATAAGCCTTTGGGAATTGATCCATCAAATATCGTAATAATGCGTTCTCCCGGCACAGATAAGTATGAAGCTTTTAAAGAAGAATTACTGAAAAACCCAAATATTACAAGCATAACAGGTTCACTAAAGCGCCCACCATTAGAACTATCTATGTATCTAAGCTATAAGGCAGAAGGTGTAGAATACGACGGAAATAAAGCCATTAAGTTGGTTCCTGTTGAATATGATTATTTTAAAACTTTAAAAAATAAAATAGTAAAAGGAAGAAGTTTTGACAGAAATATGAGTGTAGATGAAAATTCTACTTTTATTTTAAATGAAGCCGCTATTAAAGAATTTGGATGGAACGAGCCATTAGGGAAAATGTTTGAAACGAGTATAGTTGATCCTACATCCGGAAAATGGGTTCCCCGCAAGGGACAGGTTATAGGTGTTGCTGAAGATTTCCATTTCGAATCGGTACACAACAGAATTGCACCTGTGGTATATCTTATAAATCATGATATGATATCTTGGTTAATTATAAAAGTAAACTCATCGAATACCAGCGAAATTTTAGAATATATTAAAGAAAAATGGGATAATCAGAATGTTGAAATAAATTATGCACCATCATTCTATGAAGATGATTTAAATGCCTTATATAAAGCTGAAAAGCGTTTCTTTACAATATTTGTAATTTTTTCAGGATTAGCAATTATAATAGCATGTCTGGGTATATTTGGGCTTGCTTCATATACTGCCGAACAGCGCACAAAAGAGATAGGTATTCGAAAAGTTATGGGAGCATCTGTTGGTACAATTGTTAAATTAACTAATCGGGAATTTTTACTACTCGTATTATTTTCAAATATAGTAGCCTGGCCAATAGCATGGTATTTTATGAATAGGTGGCTAAATAATTTTACTTATCGCATTGATTTAACTATTTGGCCATTTATTATTAGTGGGATTATAGCTATTATTATTGCGTTATTATCTGTAACATATAAAGCACTAAAAGCAAGCAGAACAAACCCTGTGAATGCTTTACGCTACGAATAAGTAAATAAGTGATTTTCATGTGTTATAAGGTGTATAACCAATCCATTATACACTTCAATATAAAGTACATGAAAATCACTTTCTAAAATATCAATCTTCCATTTCAAATTCACTGAACCCTTATCCTGAAATAAAGCTACAAACTAAAACACAAGCTTTAATCTATGTTAAATATTATTCATACCTAACTGTATCTGCGGGATTTTTCGTTGCAACTCTCCAACTCTGAATGCTTACAGTTGTTATAGCTATTAATGAAACAATTAATCCTGATATAATGAAAATCCACAAACTAATTTCCGTTTTATAGGCAAAATTTTCAAGCCATTTGCTCATTGCATACCAAGATAAAGGATAAGCAATAATAAATGCAACAATCAAACTTTTTATAATATCCAAATTCAATAATAATAGTATTTGCCAGATTTTTGCGCCATTAATCTTACGTATGCTGATTTCTTTAACACGACTCTGAGATAAAAATGTTGATAGCCCATATATTCCAATTAATGCAATTAGAATAGCTATTAAAGAAAAACTAGTAATGGCTTTTCCCATGCGTTCATCTTTTTTATATAAATTCTCAAAACTGGAATCCAAGAAATGATAACTGAATGGAAATCCAGGTGCAATTTCATTCCAAATATTTTCTATTGATTTCAATGTTTGAGAAACATTAATCCCAGATAATTTTATATTGGCAAACTGCCCCTGTCGTGGTAAAAAGATTATTGCAATGGGTTCAATTTTAGTGTGTAAAGATTTAAAGTTGAAATCTTTTACAATTCCTACTACTTTTGCCCTTCCACCCGGAACTCTAATTTCTAATTTATATGGATCTTTTAAATCAAATTCCTTAAGTGCAGTTTCGTTTAAAAGAGCTGTTGAATTTAAATCACTTGGGAATTCATTAGAAAAGAATCTACCTTCAATTAATTGCAAATTATATAAATCAATAAATTCTGCATCTACCCAAGTTGTGGCAAAATTTATAGTCTTTCCATCTACTTCCATACTCCCCATTCCTTCGATCTGTCCAACAATGTTACTTGAAAATGATATTTCGGTTACATTCTGCAAACTTTGTAATCGTTCACGAAAGACTCCTCTGTTTTCACGTATTGCATTGGGCATTTTTGCATATATTATATGCTCGGTATTTATTCCCAGATCTTTGTTCTTTAAATAATTTACTTGCTTATAAATTAAAAGCGTAACAGCAATTAAAAACATAGATACTATAAACTGAAATATTGTTAAGAAAACGCGAAGATTAAATCCTTTGTATTTATTTTTGGACTTCTTTTTAAGCATGTCAATTGGCTTCTGCTTTACCATAAAAAAAGCCGGGCAAATTCCTGCAGTAATTCCTATTATAAAGATTCCCGGGATTAAAAATAATAACAGATATGGATACGAAAACTCTAAAATATGACTCTTACCCATAAATAAACTAAAACTATTCAAAAATAATTTTGCAATTATGAAACCAAATACTGCTGCGAATAAACTTATAATTGTTGATTCGGATAAATATTGGAATATCAGACTACGATTAGTTGAACCAAGCACTTTTTGCAAACCTATTTTTGTTGTTTTAAGTGAAGCAATTGCTGTTGAAAGATTTACATAATTAATAATGGACAGAAGCATAATAACAATTCCTACAGTTATTAATATCCTTACAAGCAATCTATTTCCCCTGTTTGTTGTGTCGTGTGTGAGATCTTTATTAAAGTAAACTTCTTTAAGTGGATGCAATAATAACGGATTCGTTTCTGCTTCGTTAGAACTGGAAGTTGACGACAAGTTTGTTTTGTAATATTCGATAAGATAGTTTCTTAGCTTTTGTTCAAACTCAGTAAGGTTTACCTTTGATTCTAAAAGAAGATATGTCTCGAAAACAGTAAATCCCCAATCTTCGGGATAGTTAAACCACATATTCTTTATGGATGTAACTGAGATTAAACCATTAAACTGTATTGATGAATTTTGTGGAGGATCTTTGACTACCGCTTTAACTGTAAATGTAAAATCCTGAAGACTTTTCCACGTAATATTTTCTCCAATTGGATTGGCATTATTAAAGATTCTAATTGCTTCACTTTCAGTCAGAATTATGGAAAACGGCAAGTTTAGGGCTGTATTAATATCTCCATATAAAACTTCAAAATCAAATAAGTTGAAAAATGCAGAATCCGTGGAATAATAATGTTCTATTTCAAATGAATTGTTATTATAGTTTAAAACAGGAGAGTTAGCAAATAACATATGTGTTTCAATATGTGTTGCATCTTGAATTTCAGGAAAGTCCTTTTTTAAAAGCTCCGATAAAGGACCCGGCGTAAAACTGGAATTACCATACGAGACTTTAACAATTCGTGGTACTTTTGTATGAAAATTATCTACGCTGAGTTCATTATAACTATAAACTCCTATTAATATTAAAATTGCAATTCCAAGAGATAAACTAATGATACTTACAATTGAGTTATTTTTATATTTAATAATATTTCTAAATCCTGTTTTGATAAAATATTTAAACATAGTATGCTTTTTTATATAAAAAATTATGAATTAATAAGAAATATAGCTTATGCATTATAATATCTTTTTAATATCCAATATTGCTTATTCGTATCTCAAGGCATTTGTCGGATTCATATTCGCTAACTTATAAGTATGCCATGAAATTGTTAAAAGACCTAATAACAAGGCAAATGCCCCAGATATAATAAATATCCACCATGATAATGTTGTTTTATATGCAAATCCTGCTAACCATTCATAAAGCGAATAATATGAAATTGGGAATGCAATAATAGCAGCTAATAAAATCCATTTTAAATAATCAAAATTTAGCATTTTAACTATTTCGAATACGTTGGCTCCATTTACTTTTCTAATACCAATTTCTTTTGTTCGCATTATTGTATTATACCATACCATTGAAAATAAATTTACTACACTTATTAAAATGGTTAGTAAAACAAAAAACTTAAGTAGCATAGTTAATTTTTGATCTTCTGCATACTGCTTATTATAATGATCTTCTAACCAAAAATATTCATATGGATAATTAGGAAATGTTTCAAGAAACTTTTTCTTGATGAACGAGTTTATAGATTCGAAATCTTTTAAATTATTGAGTTTTACAATATAATTTCCCCATAACATGTCCTGGCCCCAATTTATTAATATTATAGGGTCTGGACTTTTTTTCATGGATTGAAAATTAAAGTCATTGCAGACTCCAACTATAGGAATCTCATGATGCTGCATTTGGCTTTCATCATTCAAAATCAATACTCTTCCAATTGCTTCTGATGGTTTTTGGTACCCTAATTTTTCTAAACAAGTCTTATTTATGATACAACCTGAACTTTCCGGATTTAAGTCATTATGAAAATTCTCTCCACCAACAAGTTCAATTCTAAAGATCTCCAGAAAACTTTTATCCGTAACATAAAGGGCTGGCTTTATTGGATTAGATTTTCCTTTTTCGGAAGCATTAAAATTAAATGCAAGTATATCACCTGGCACTGCATGGCAACTTGAAATGAATGATATTCCAGGATGTTTTACTAATTCCTGTTCAAATGAATAAAGGTTATTTACACGTTGTGAGCTTTTTCTTAAATACTGGGGAACTTTCAATACAAGATTGTTCGAAATATCAATACCTTTATCTTTGGTAAGCAAATAGTCTATTTGTTTATCAACACCAATAATTACCGAAATTATTGATATGATTATTACAAACTGCACTACAGTAATTATTTGCTGAAACGAAATTCTACCTGCGTTTCGTTTATTTTTATATGTTAACAATTCAAGAGGTCTTTTTTTCTGAATCATAAGAACAGGGAAGATAATAGTCAGAACAGAACTCAAGAAATAAACTAGTATAAGACCCAGCCAAAAACCTAAATTATTGTATGTGAGACTAATATCAATATTTACTTTATTATAAATACTATTTCCTATTAATGAACATACAATAAAAGATACTAAAACAGCTATAGAATGAATTAAGAATGACTCTGTGAAAAACTGCTTTATTAAATCTTTTGTTTTAATGCCAAAAACTTTTTGAATACCAATATCTCGAATATTTCTTAATACTCTGGTATATGAAAAATATACATAATTAAATCCCGAAGCAAGGAGTATTAAGAGACTTAGCACAAATAAGATATTTAAATAGTTATTCTTACCATTTATTGATAATTCTCCCTTAAGATCTGACTTTAAATGGATATCCTTTATAGCCTGCAACTTATACTTATTTAAAGAATTATTATTTTCAAACTTACTCTTCTTATTTTCATAAGCCAACTGATCCATGCCCTCTTCAAGGGCATATAAATCATTATCATTATCAACTTTGAGATATGTATAAAAAGATGTTTCACCCCAATTATCCTTTAATGGAGGAGGAAGTCGCATATTATCATGAAAAGAAAGAAGCATATCAGCCTTAAAATGGGTATTCTCAGGTATATCCTTATATACCCCTTCAACTTCGTATTCGTATCCCGGATATTTAAATATTATTTCTCCAATAGGATCTTTTTCTCCAAAATATTTTCTTGCAGTACTTTCTGAAATAATAACTTTATATGGTTCAGTTAATAACTGCGACGTTTCACCCTTAAGTATATGAATTGACAAAACATCTAACAAACCTTTCGAAGCATGATAAACATTCTCTGTTGAGAAAATATTTTCTCCAATTTTATAATGTGGGTTATTTGTTCCACATAAAAATCCGGAAGAGAGTACATTTGAGTAGTTTTCAACCATTGATTCTCCCATACTTCTTTCGCACTGTGGTATTTTCATTGCAAGTTCATTATCCGAATACACTTCTGCAACAACTCGGTATATATTTTCATAATCAGGGATATACCTATCATATGTTTTTTCATATATCACATAACTTGAAATTATAATATATGTAACAAATCCAATACAAAGCGAAAACAGCAAAGCTATAGTTGACAATTTGTTTTTCAGTAATTTACGAAGTGTAAGATTTAGTTGGTACATAGTTCCTTTTTATAATGTTTTGTTCTCTTTTATTGAGCTTTTATATTAAATTCAAAAATAAATTTCAAACCATCATATAAACTATGATATGGCACATGCCCTTCATTTTCGTATGTCAAATATTTATGTACTACTTTGTCTTTTAGATTTTCTTGAATAGAATTAGAAAACTCAGCTATTTGTAGTTGCATTCTGCCATCAGGATCAAGTGGATCTTTTAGTCCATTCGTCATAAATAGTTTCTTACCTTTAAATTGGTCTACTTGTTGAAACACTTTAATTCTTAATTCTTTAAAATAATTTTCACATCCAGGAAAAGCTGCACTACAAATTATATACGAATCAAATAATTCCGGTTTAGTTAAAAATGCATATGATGTAAATATTCCACTTAGCGATTGTCCGCAAATAATTCTTTCCTTATTTGTTTTATAATTCGTTTCAATATATGGAATAAGTTCTTTTTCAATAAACGCTAAAAACGATTTTGCTCCTGGAATATTCGGCTCAGGATAATACTTTGTATTTACAGGCCACATATCCCTTGGTCTATTCGTATTTTCTATGGCCACAATAATCATTTCCGGGGCAATCTCATCGCTAAAAGTCAATCTATTAACTGTTGCTATAGTTTCAAGCATTATTTGTGTATTGCCATCTAAACGATACAATACAGAATATGATTTATCAGAATTCTTATAATTATTAGGAAGATAAATTATTATGTTTCTATTCTCCTGAAGAATTTCAGATTTAATGCTGTCTCTAAATCCTATTTTTACTTGAATATCTTGTGCAAATAATAATGTAGTTCCTAAAAACAGGCTAATTATTAATACAATCTTTTTCATGTGTTTATAATTTGTTTTTAATGGTCACATGGAATGTCCATAATGTTGAATTATAATTATTTCGGTTGTTTTTTTAAATCATGGACATTTCATATATTTTATAATTAATTATTTTGTTATATTTTCATCAATTAACCAATAGGTGTAATTCAAAACCCTATCATAGTTATTGATGTAATCATTATAAGTTGGTTCTACTTTAAAATCCGGCAATACACCTCTTTGATCGTCGAAGCCCCCCGGGCGAAGACTGTATTGAGCAGAATTCTGAATATTAATTTTTGTATTTGGTAATTCAAATAACATGATACATGCATACATTGTAGGATTATCGGAGGTCTCTTCTCCTACAATAATTCCAATGTTATTATCTTTAATTTGAGCCGAAAATAATGTACCTGCAGAATAAGTATCTTTGCTTGTTAATACATAGAGTTGCCCACTAAATCTGTATTGATTTTCTTTAGGGGTTATTGTTTCTTCTGGAAATATTGTAATTGTTCCAGGGTCGCTTTCTAAAAAACAATCAACCAATTTTAGAAACGCTGGAGTATCACCCTCCGCCTTTCTAGCTTGCTCAATGGCATTTACAAGAACTGGATGCGTTGTATAACATAGTTTTGTAGCTTTACTGGTTTTTACCTGACTACCACCTGATGAAATGTAAGGCTTATCTGTTAAATAGTTAACCAGTGTGGAAACAAGATTTCCATTTCCTCCTTCATTTTCCCGAACATCAATAATCAGATTTTCAATTTCACTGTTTTGTATTTCTGTAAAAACATGGGTCAAAAGACTGTCGTATTTATCAAAATCAAGATGGAAAGTATTTAGTTTCAATAAAGCCGTTTTTCTTGCAGGCTCCAGATTAAACTCAAAATCTTTATTGCTGCCCGATCTTGTTTTATTATTAATTTGCTCCAGACTTGCTCCTTCTATCGTTTTTGTTTGAATTTTATTCTCGTTTGGTAAAATATAACTAATGGTAAACTGATCACTAAAACCATACAAAAGCCACAAAAATCCTCCCCAGTTATAAGAAAGCGTTGCTCCGATATACCCGTTAGGCCTAACCCTTAAATAGGGTGTAAATTCATCAATTATCCTGTTTACCGTAATATGATTAATTGCAATAATTTCAGTGCCTTTAACAAACTCACCGTAAGTCGAAAGGTTTTCATCAATGTAGATGTGACCATGGTTGTAGTCTATTTTAAATGGAAAAGCTAAGCCTCCTGATTTCAAAAAATTTCGATAACCGCCATCACCAAAAACCATGGTATGTCCTTGTTTGATAAGCGATATGGTTTGAAGTAAGATTTTATGAAAATCAGATTTTGACATGGGCTTATTGATCGAAGCCCTAAATTCATCGGTTTTCTTCACAAAATCATCCTTTGGAACGTAAGCATACAAGTTCGGATGTGTCTCTTCAAGTGTTGTGAGCAAGTAGTTATAATCCGCTATAAGCAAAGAATTATCAATAAGTCCTAATGATTGTTCCTGTCCGCTAGATTTTAAAGAGATGATGAAAATCACCAATAATATGATCAAATTCTTATTTGTTTTCATGATTTTTGTTTTTTATTAAATTTTATTTTTGTTTGCATCTATATAATCCCTTGCTTCCTCATTCATTATCTAAATCCAATTCCATCTTAATCATCTTATTCATTATTTCTAAGCAATCATTAGGTGTAGAACCGAAATCACATGAATTTGTAGCAACCACAAAAGCTCTATCTAATTTTGGAGCGACTATAACTGTAGCATACCAGATTTCATTGCTTCCATTATGGTTAAAGGTAATTCCTTTTGCCCAATCATAATCTGTAACACCCCAACCTGCGGCATAAAAATGACCACTAACAGGTTCTATTAATTTATCTAAATACTTATGTTCCAGAATAGTGTTTTCTTTTGTTAACCAAAGAGATATAAATTTACCCCAGTCAGCTATGGTACAATATACCCTGCCTGCAGGATTAATTGCTTCATCATAATAAGCTTCGCTTGGCCACCATTTCCAAGCATATTTATTATGACCCCAAGGTTGATCTATTGATTTATTTTTGTTGGGATTCCCAAATCCTGCCGATGACATTCCTAAAGGATCAAACAAACGTTGTTTCATTAAAACTTCCCAGCTTAAACCCGTAATTTGTTCTGCCATACAAGCGGCAACCATATATCCGAAATTTGAATAATGAAATTGATCCATTTTATAAGTTGCAGGTGACTGAAAATTATCTTCTAAAATTGCTAGTCGCCTTTTTCTAATTTCTTTTAACTCAAATGCACCTTCATCTCTTGCATTTTTGGGAATCCCAGCACGATGGGTAAGTAATTGCCATACTGTGATGTTATGATAATCTGTATGAATCTTATTTTTTAGTTCCGGAATAGCTTCTATCAGTTTTGTGTCCCAACTAAGCTTCCCTTCTGCTACAAGAGTAGCAATCATAGTGCTTGTCATAGCTTTGGTGCAGGAACCCAGATGCACCACATCATTATTGGTAAACACAATACTAGAACCCGCTTTTCGCTCTCCTGCAGAAGCGATGGCAATTACACCTTCGCCTGAGATTATTGCAGCAATCATTCCAGGCGCTTTCCCATCATTTACTAATTTAGTAAGGATGTGCTGAATGGAATCAGATTTATTTGAATCCAGCTTTGTTTGCGAATAGACAGCTTGATTTTCAGACGGACTATCTTTTGTTTCAGCCGTCAAACAACTTGTAAGGAATACAAGAAAAAGTACGCTCAACAAACAGATTTTAGTCCTTTTCATATTTAATTACCTAATTTATTAAACATCCTATTCTCTTATTATAAAATTGTTGTTTTTATTTAATTTTCCCAAAAGTATTTTCCATAACATCAAGCGCAAATCGGGCATTTACTGTAACCGGACCAACACCCATGTCAATAGCAACTTCAAGTGCTTCCAATACTTCATGAATTGTAGCTCCATCTTTATATGCTTGCTCAATATGCCATTGCATACATGATTCACAATTTGTAACTGCACCAATTGCAATTGCTATTAATTCCTTTGTTTTCTTTGGTAAAGCACCATCACAAAAGGTTGCATCTCCCATTTCCAGAAAAAGACTATAAACCTTTGAATTTAATTTTTCGAATCTTGCATTTGATTCTTTTCTTTTGCGATCTATTTCTTCGAATTTATTCATTTCCTTTTGTATTAATTAATTACTTTTTATATCTGATAGGTATTTTATGGTCACTGCATAATAGAAGTGCTATTAATCGAAATGACTATTTAAAATCTATATAAAACACCAATACCTATTACAGCCTGATCCATATTGCCTATGGTATATTTTATTTCAGTAAAGGCTGCCAGTTTATCATTAATACTATATGTTGCTCCAGCACCAATATTCAGGCCTGCCTCTGTATCACTTGTTTTATTGCCATCTATATCAACTGAAGCTCCGGAAATATTTAATCCTGCCAGCGGGTAAAAACCGAATTTATCGTTTATAGTAAAATTATAGTGACCATCAATATCGAATGTCCATAATGATGACTTGGTTTCAATGGTTCCCCAAAAGGGTATTTCCTGTGATGATTTCTTTGGGAAAAAGAAGGTGAAACCTCCTACTATATCAATAGTTTCTGTAATACTATATTGACCTCTTAAATTAATACCTATGGTTTCTATTTCTGTACCATAAGAAATGCCACCACCAGCACTTATTTGTGCAAAAGAGTTAAATGTTAAGACTATTGTTACAATCGCTAATAATATTATTTTTTTCATTCTGAGTTGATTTTTTAGGTTAAATTTTAATTGTCTTTATTCAAAATATAATTCACTTATTTCATTGTCAGTGAGTACTTTATTGTATATTCTTATTTCATCTATTAATCCTGAATAATAACTATGAGAATCTCCACTTCCGATTTTTAAATCTCTTTCGTATGTACTTTGTAATTCGAGAGGATATTCTTTTGAGTTTATTAAGTTTCCATCTTTGTATATTTTCATAAAATTTTGTTCTATACTTGAAATAAATACATAATGGTGCCATAATGTATCGATAGGTTCCGGACGATAATATAATCTTCCTGGAGAATCGCCACCTGTTCTTAGCCATCCATAATCCCAAAATGTGGTATTTACACCATCGTGATAGTAAAAAGCCGAAACTGCAAATCGATCAACATCTGGACAGAGCATAAGTTGAAATTGAGCTTTAGTATCGTTTGGTTTTAACCACATAGAGACTGAAATCTCATGGATAGGTACAATATTACCATAGTCTTCTACAAAAATATAATCATCAACTCCATCAAACATGAATGCACTATTCGCATTATTGAATCTATTAAAAGTTGGTGATGCACCATATATTACACCATGATAATCATTACCACTTTCGTCATTTGCATTTCCATTAAGTGGATAATATGACACTAAATCATTCTCTGTTATATTATCTTCATTCTCATCTTTATTACAAGAATAATTACCTAAAATAAGCGCAATTAGTAACCCAAATAGTATTCTTTTCATATAGTTAATTTTTAGTATTAATTAAATAATTTAGATAATTCACTTAGTATTAAAAACAAACGCTTTTCTTGTCATACTGCTATCAAACACAGCAATATCTATAAAATCATCAATCAGGTTAACAGAATCTTTTACTGTCTCAATTTCTGCTGGAGGAATATGCATTAATGCTATTTGCTTTGGGTTAATATATTTTTCAGTAAATTCTCGTTCTTCTATTGTATTCCAAAATCCATAGAAATTTAGGAATGCCAAATCAATATTCTCATTTTGTAGGTGTAGATTTTCAAATTCAACCGTTTCAGAGCCATTGTAATCACCGGTATGAAATACTTTTAGATTATCAATTTCGATTAGATAACCAACGTTTTCGATTTCTGGGCGCGAATCATGTTGTATAAAAAATGATTGTACTCTTATTCCTTGAATTGTAGTGTCATTTTTTTCTTGATTAATCTTATCTAAATGCACTATTTGATTCTCAAACTTTTTATAATCGGGATGCTTTAAAATAGTATTAGTAATAAGTGGTGGTGCTATAAGGATGTTTTCAGAATTATGAAGAAGATATGCTACAACCATTGCAGGATCAAAATGATCGCCGTGATTATGCGTAATTAACATCAGGGTTGAATTATTAAAGGGATCTCGTTGATTTATTATATCAGAAACAATAGTATCTGTAGGAATTAAATAATTATTCCAACCATGCTTAAACAAAGCATCTATAACTATTTTTTTACTACCACTTTCAATTAGAAAACCTGAATTTGCAATATAGGTTACATCAATTTCTTGCTGGCCTAAACATGATGAATAAATAAGGTTTGCTATTAATAGAAGTGAAATAAGTATTTTTCGTTTCATTTTGCATACTTTAGATAGGTTTATACTAAATTGTCTTTTGATTTTTTTATTAATTGCAATATACAGTTGCAAGCATTATGCCATACACTATAATTTACTCATTCTATGAGATATGTGATTTTTATTCATTAAAAAACCAGAAAATAATCGTTTAAATACTGTACAGTAACCGTACAGTTGCCGTGTAATATTTACACACTTAGCTTAGCATTTGTAAATTTCTTTGAATTCGTTCACTTTTTAGAATTTGAAAGACTTTACTGTAAATATGTAATCTAACTAAAACTAAACTTCATATTATATTGATATTATGTTACTTACGTTTATTTGCCGATGCAGAAAGCAATTATTTATTCTATACAATTGTATTACTGATTATTACGTAAATGTAAATTTGAAAATAGTGTAAAATAGTTGTAAATAATCAATACCGAGTCAACTTTTTGATCTCATTATAATTGATTGAAAATTAAGTAGAATATCAAATCCCAATTTTTAACGATTATATTATTTAAAAAAAATAAATATTAAAGCATTTTTTCAATAATTTTGTATTAACAATTTGGTTTATATGGAAGTTGGCGAGTTAATATTTATAGGATTTTGTAGCCTTGCAGCAATTAATGCATTATTTTTTATTGGGTATTTAATTATTAAGAAAAACAAAAATAATGTAGCAAGTATAACACTTTCAGTCTTTCTAGTTATAACAGTCTATAGAATCCTACAAATGCTATTACATGATTTGCAGGATGATTTTAATATTGGTATTAATCTAAAGTCTTTCTTCTTTTTCACACCCACATTTCTATTAATTGGACCGTTATTGTTTATTTATTTAAAATCAATTTCAATTAAGGATTTTAAGTTTAAGATTACCCATTTGTATCATTTCTTACCCTTTGTATTTTTTTTATTTTTTGATTTACTTAACAAACATAATTTTCCTCTAATACCCGATAATAAAAAATATTATATAATTTACTGTATACAAATTAGTATTTTTCTTATTCATCTTTTTGTTTATTTAAAATTTTCATTTGAATATATAAAAGAATTAATCTTAAAATATAAATCAGACAGCTTTCCAAAGGAAAATTTGAATCCATATTATATAAGAAATATTGCATTATTTATTTCAATCATTTGGATTATATACTTAATATATTGCTTCCAAACCTATTTTAAAATTTATCTTCCAACACGGGTTTTAGAAGCAATCTATTATTCATTTCTAATCTACTTGATACTTTTTTATGAATTACATGACCAGAAAATTACTTTCATAAGTAATTTTTATGTTCGTTACCGAAATTCCGGCATTTCAAAAGAGGATTCTTTAAATTATAAATCAATAATTCTTGAGCACATTCAAAAAAATGAATTATTTATTGACCATAATATAACACTTGGGAAATTTGCAAAAGAAATTTCCTTAACAACGCATCTGGTTTCACAAATTATTAACGAGCAATTAGGATGTAATTTTAATGATTTTATTAATTCATATCGAATTGAGAAAGCAAAGAAAATGCTAAAAGATCCTGAAAAAAACAATTATACTGTTGCTAGTATAGCTTATGACTGTGGATTTAATACACTTTCTGCTTTTAATACTGCTTTTAAAAAGTTTACAAGGATTACTCCTTCACAGTTTCGATCAATTGCTGAATAATAGTTTGATTCTTATTAAGTGATTGATTTTGAAATTCCCATTTCAGTTATTATATTTAATGTTTAATACTTACATTTTTATAATTCAGTCAGACTGAATCGTGGATTAAATAGGTCAATTATTAGTTGTGTTATTACTTTGTCTATGCATTTAAAAAGGCATAACGAATTATAATAATCAACTAATACTTTTAAAAATGAACAATAATATTAATCCTGAAAAACTTCTGCTTAGCAGATCTTTTATTAGTAAACATGAAGTAAGCATCTTTTTCTTGATGTCAATTTTCATAACCTGGGTTATTTATTACCTCGTTTCGTTTTTTAATATTGAAAATCAGACAATTTTAAGTAGATGGCTATTGGTGGCTGCATTTGGGCCTTCCATGTCTGCATTAATTATTACAAACTTTACAAACAAATATAATTCAGACGAATTCCCTATTACACGGCAGGTATTTCTCTTTTTTGTATTGTTTAGTATCATTTTTGGTATTGAGTTACTTGATCATTATTGTTGGAAACACACAATAAGCTTACAACTAATTATAGTTGATATCGTGATAGTATCATTAGGTGCAATTTTATTAAGCAATATTTTCTCAAAAAAAGACAACGTCAGGGAATTAATTGGGCTCATTTTTAACAAAAAAATAAAGCTATTTTCTCTCATAATTTCAATCCTTTTATGGCCATTAATGATTTATCTATCTACTCAATTAGCACAGGTTTTTAGAATGGAAGTATCACCAGAACCCACCTGGCCCAATTTGCCATTATTCTTTATTGTTTTTGAATCTTTTATCTGGTATTTATTTTTTGGAGGTCCACTTAACGAAGAAATTGGCTGGAGAGGCTTTGCTTTAAATAAAATGCAAAATAAATACAGCCCACTTTATGCAAGTATTATTATCGGTGCAATTTGGGGTTTATGGCATTTACCATTACACATAATGGGCGTTTATCCTTTTGGATTATATGGTTTCCTAATCAGGATATTTGATATCCCTTCTGCTATAGTTTTTACATGGCTTTATAACAGGTCGAATAAAAGCTTAATTCCAGTTTTATTTCTTCATGCAACCAGAAATACCACCAGTTTATTTTTGACCAGAAGCTATGTATTATCTTCTTTACTACTTCTTGTACTTTCAATAATATTTGTATTTACTGATAAAATGTGGAAGAAAAATTTTCCGAAATAACTACTTAATACCTAATTCATTTACCTATGAATACCGCTATCAGGATAGTAATAAAAGCACTAATTAAGGGTTTTATAATCACTATAGGAATGGCATTATTTCTTTTTCTACTATCAGGAAGAATAACTTATTGGCAAGGTTTTTTATACTTATCGATAAATATCATTATGATGCTGGTTTCATTGCTATTTATTGCTAATAATCCAGAGTTGATAAAGGAAAGGCTAAAACCAGGACCGGGAACAAAATCGTGGGATAAAATTTATTGGGTATTTTCAACTATCTCGTTTTTGCTTACACTTGTAATTGCATCGCTGGATGCTGGAAGGATTCATAATTCATCTTATTTGCCTTTATACTTTTATATAATTGCATCTGGATTATTTATAATAGGTTATTTAATATTTATCTGGGCCAGAAGCAGCAATGCATTTTTTTCGACTGTAGTAAGAATTCAGTCCGACAGAGGTCATCAAATTTGTACAAGTGGTCCCTATAGATTTATAAGACATCCAGGTTATGCAGGGGGGATTGCTTTTACTTTAGCAACACCCTTAGTTTTGGGTTCTCTTTGGGCATTAATTCCTTCTGGTTTATCTATTATTTTGATAATAATACGTACCATTCTAGAAGATAATACGTTGGAAAATGAATTGGAGGGTTATAAGGACTATAAAACCAAAGTAAAGAAACTTTTAATTCCACATATTTTTTAATATAGTCCATAGCATTAAATTTGATAGATTATAATGAAAAAACTTAAAAAACAAATGGCAATAATCGCAATATCATTATTATTCGGATTGGGAATAATAGTGCTCTCTCTTTTAATAATAATAAGTCCCGGTAAACCAGAAAAGTATTTGGATGAAAGAGGCAATATTTTGACTGGCAGTATTTCAGAAAAATTATTTATTCCAATCGGAGGCGTAAGGCAGGGAATGTTTATTAAAAGTAAAAACATCAACAATCCTGTATTACTTTATGTACATGGCGGACCAGTATTTCCAAATTATTTTTTGATCGACAAATATAATCCTGGACTTGAAGATTATTTTACAGTATGCTATTGGGAACAACGTGGTGGTGGACTTTCATATTCTCGAGATGTTACTATACAAAGCATGAATCTCAATCAGCTGGTAACAGATGCTATTGAGGTAACAAATTATTTAAGGAAAAGATTCGGAAAAGAAAGAATATATATGATAGCTCATTCTGGAGGATCTCCTATTGCTCTTTTGGCTGCATCCAGAGAACCACAATTATATAGTGCATATATTGCCATGGCGCAGATTACAAAGCAAACTGAATCGGAAAGAATTAATTATAAATACTTATTAGAACAATATACTTTGGCTGGAAATCAAAAAAAGGTAGAAGAATTAAAAAAATATAATGTTCTAGAATCAGACTCATCAATTATTCTTTTTTATAATTCAGTTATTAGAGATAAATATATGCATGAATTGGGCATTGGAACTATGCACAATATGAAATCTATTTTCTCGGGAGTTTTTATTCCTGTTTGGACTTGCAGAGCCTATACCCTATCCGAAAAAATTAAAATCTGGAAATCAAAATTCTTCTTTCGACCAAAAACAAATCTGATTAAAGAAATACTATTGAGCGATTTCACTAAAGAAGTTCAAAGACTTGATATTCCAATCTATTTTTTTAGCGGGAAATATGATTTAACTGTCAATATCAATTTGGCAAAGGATTATTTTAATAAAATTGAAGCCCCCGTCAAAGGATTTTATACTTTCGATAAATCTGCTCATAGTCCGCTATTTGAAGAACCAAAAAAGGTAATAGAAGTAATCGAAAAAGACGTTTTAAATAATACATGCAATCTCGCTGATAAAAACTAAGCAAACTAAATCCAATTAATATATAGAAATCGGTTTTAATACAATTAATTAAAAGAATTAGAAATGGATACAAAATATTTAAAAACACCCGTAATTTCAGTAGACACAGATAAATGTACAAAATGTTTATTATGCGTAAAAATTTGTCCAACTAAGAATTTTGCTGTATTAGATCAAAGTAAGGTAGACGTTATTCATCTTGAAGAATGTGTCCTCTGTGGGCATTGCATTTCTATATGTCCAACACAATCAATCAATCACAATGGTTTTGAATCTAAAGGTTTTAAATCAATTAAAAACTCAAAACCAATTTCTTCAGAAACAGCTTTTGAATTTCTTTCGCAACGTAGGTCAATAAGGAATTACAGAAAGGAAGTCCCATCAAAAGAATTGATTCAAAAAATTTTAGATATTGCCGGATATGCACCAGGAAGTCCCCATCATCGGGTCGGTTGGTCACGTAATGTCACAATAGTATCTGGTGAAGACAGTTTGAAAGTGGTTCTGTCGATGACTGTAGATTATATGCAGAAAACAGTTAATCTGCTAAATAGCTGGTTTCTAAAATTTGTGGCCAGATATTCTGATTTAGCCAAAGCTGGAATTGCTGTAGTTCCTGATTTACAAATGAGATTAAATGAATATGAGAATGGAAATGATTATATAACTTATCATGCACCAATTGCTTTGTTTTTTCATGCACCAATGAATTCGTCCACGCCACAAACAGATTGCGATACAGCACTATTCCTTGTTCAGCTTTATGCAGAAAGCTTTGGATTAGGTACTTGCTGGAATGGATTAATACAAGGTGCAGCCGCTGGAGATCATTTGAAGGGATTTACTAAACTTGCTGATTTTTTAAAAATACCAAAGGGTCATAAATGCTATGCTGCTATGACTATAGGCTATCCATCAATTACTCTAAAGAGTATTCCCGAGCGCAAAGTAGAAATAACTTGGATTGATTAATTAGTTTAAATTAGGTATTTATGGAAACAAAAGTAATACTTCACAATTCAATAAGTTTAGATTGTTCATTTATTGGCCTTACACCTAATATGGAACTACATTATAAAATTGTAAATTCATATAAGGCAGAAGCATATATGGCAGGTTCAAATACTGCAAAGTCAGGCATTGAAATGTTTGGACAATCCCTGCAAATTGAAACAGAGGCTGATTTTTTGAAACCAAACAAAGATAAGTTTCTTTCATACTGGGTAATTCCAGATACACATGGAATATTAAAAGGTCATTTGCATCTTTTACGAAGATTTGAATTTTGCAGAGATGTCATTATTTTGGTTTCTGGAAAAACACCAAAAAATTATTTGAAATATTTGGATGATAGACAATATGACTATATTATTTCAGGTGAAAATCATGCTGATTTTAAAAATGCATTTGAAGTTTTAGCAAAAAAATATAAAATAAATACTATCCTGGTTGATACCGGCAGTAAGTTAGGAAATATATTATTAAACAATGATTTGGTTAATGAAATTAGTTTAGTTATTTCACCGGAGATAATAGGAAAGAGTTCTACTAATTTATTTGAAGGAGTAAATAAACCAATTACTCTTGAAGGCACGCACAGTGAATTGTTTAAGGATGGTTATTTATGGATTACTTATAAATTAAGTAATAGTTAATAGTATTTACATAAGTTTTATATTGGAGTATAAATAATTGAAAATAATGGACAATACAATTCTATCAAGCTTAAAAACAAATCCTAACAAAAATGTATCTGTTTTGGGTTTTTTCTCCAATTATCCGGTTAAAGAATTTTATATTGAAGGCAACTCTGTTCTAATTTTAGGTAAAAGCGATCATTTATGGGCTCATATTTCGAGTTCTTCAGAAGTTGAGCTATCATCATTACTTGCCAGAAACTACATGAAAACAAAATACTACTTCTCTGTTGAAGATTGGATGATACCAATTATTCTAAGTCATGGAGCTGTAGATTGGATTATGACAACGAATAGATTTATTCTTGAAAAAAGTATTTTTATAGATTTACCAAAATTTAACATTGTTAAAATTGACAAATCCTATGCCCAATTTATATATGATAATTCAGACTATAAAGATTATATTTCGGTAGAATATATTAAAGATAGATTATGTAAAGATATTTCTGCTGGTATATTTGTGAATAATATTCTTGTTGCTTGGGGTTTCACACATGATGATGGAGCACTTGGGTTTCTTCATGTCCTTGAAGATTATAGGAATAAAGGATATGGGCTAGATATCTTATTAGGCTTAATTCAAATGAAAAAAAAAGAAAAAAAGCCTATTTTTGGTAATATTGTACCTGATAATTTTGCATCGACTAATCTTGTAACTAAACTTGGCTTTAAAATAGATTGCAAAACAAGTTGGATTAAATTAAAATAACTTCGTATAACAGCATTTATAAGCCTTTGCAGGGTAGGTTCGTGTAGGTTATTTCTTTTGATCAAATAGCACTTTTTAGGCCATAAATCACCTAGGCAACAAAATGGTTCATACATGCAAACAACACTACCAAAAAAATGTCAAAATAAATTAATTTACAAATAATGGAACTAAAAGAAGTAATAGAAAAAAGACAGACAATCAGAGAGTTTAAAGATATTGATATACCTATCGAAATTATTAACTATGCAATTGAAAATGGTTTTAAAGCTCCATCATATAACCATCTTAAAGAATGGGATTTCATAATCCTTAAAACAACTGAAGATAAAGCTAAATTAATTAATGCCGAGAATCTGGGCACAAAAAGAGATATTCAAAAAGACTCACAAGTTGTTTTTAATGATGTCACAATAAAAGCTATGTATGAATATGCAATCCCTAAGCAGAAATCAATGATTCTTGATGCGCCACTAATTTTGATGGTAGTTTATAAACCCAAAACACCAATTAAAAATATTAAAAGAATTTACGATCTGAATTGTTTGGCTTCAGTTTGGACATGCATTGAAAATGTTCTATTAAGCCTTGCTGAGCATGATGTTTATGGTGTTACCTATATACCAAAAAAAACAGATGATATTAAATTGCTTTTTAATATACCTAACGATCTTGAAGTAGCATCGATAATTCCAATAGGTTATAAACAGGATGATGCAATCATCCCTAAGAAAAAAAGTATTTCTATTTCAGAACATATTCATTATAACAATTGGTAAAACAGCAGCTTTTAATAATTGCAGTCTATCCAGATTCATCAGAAAGGGTATAAATGGCTTTGCATGTAAAAAAATTTCTTTTGTGAGTCAGCCTGGTATTTACTTTTTCTTTCAATTACAGTAAATTTGTATAGGAAATATTAAAATGGTTCATGATTTAAATTCCTAAATGCTTAAATTATAAATTAATGAAATTAGGAGAAATCATTTTTATAATTTTTTGCAGCATTGGTGCAATTAATGCTCTCTTTCTTTCAATTTATATTTGGTTTCATCGAAGTAAAAATACTATTCCTAATCTATTGCTTTTTTCGTTTCTTATAATAATTGCATTTCGAATCATAAGATTTCTATTGGTAAACTTTCAGAATGCTTTCGATTTAAGCCTAAACTTGCCGATTATTTTTTATGCAATTTCTGCAAGTTCTTTAGTTGGACCATTATTCTACTTATATTTAAGATCCATATCAATTAAAAATTATTCACTAAAAGTTACTGATATATTACATGCTATTCCTTTCATTGTAATATCCACATTTCAATTTTATTTTGCTTACAACTCAAGTTACACGTATTCGATTTATATCACAAAACATACAGTTGTTTTATGTCAATTTATTATTTATATAGTTGTTTCTGTTCAGCATATAAAGAGAATACAAATTACTCGTCTACAAGAAGAGAATCTTAAAGAGCTTAACTTTAATGCCCTTAAAAACATTGTTATAATGTTCTCTCTATTGTGGATTTTAGATGTAATAAATTTTATTTTCATTCTAACCAATGTAAAGATTTATTCTTTTTTAAATCTGAATATATTCTATACCTACTCCCCAGAAACAGTGTTTTATTCAATCTTAATTTATTTCTTATTGTTTATTGAGTTAAAATCTGGAAAGATTACTAATTTAAACTGGTATACTTCTAAATATAATAAATCTGCTTTACCAGTATCGGAGGCTTTAAAATTAAAGGAGAAAATAATTTGTACAGTTAATGAGGACAAAGTTTATAAGGATCATAATATTACACTTGGATTGTTTGCTAAACAAATAAACATTACACCTCATATTTTATCCCAGGTAATTAACGAGTATTTTAAATGTAATTTCAATGATTTCATCAATTCATATCGGATTGAAGAAGCAAAAAAAATGCTAACTGACATAAAAAATTCAAATTATACAATTGCAAGTATTGCATACGAGTGTGGGTTCAATACCCTTTCTGCGTTTAATAATGCATTTAAGAAATTTACCGGTTTAACACCCACTCAATATAAATCTATAAAATAACAATAGCCAACAATATTGCTTTAACAAACTGGTTTGAAGTATTTTTGTATTCCTTTTTTATAAATCTATCAGATCATCTTATAAAACTATCTTTCCAAATTATAAATCAGATAGGCTTTTTATGATTTACTGATTTACTTTGCTTAGAACTTTTATAAAGCCTAATAAAATGAAAATATCAATAATTTATCACTCAGAAACAGGAAACGTTAAAAAAATGGCTGAGATAATATCAAAGGCCTGTCTTAGTATTGAAAATACAGAAGTAGAATTAATGACAGTGGAAAGAATTAATACCAAATTTCTTCAGGAGTCAAAAGTTGTTTTTTTTGGATCCCCTACATATTGTGGAAATTGTAGCTGGCAGATAAAAAAATACCTTGATTATCACCCGAAAGAATTATCTGGTAAACTAGGAGCTGTTTTTATTTCTCAAAACCAACTAGGAGGAGGTGGAGCTAGTTTTGCTGCAATATCAATTATCTCAGAGTTATTGGTGTGTGGAATGTTAGTTTATTCAAGCGGAATTGCAGAGGGAAATCCAATTCTCCATTTTGGAGCTATTTCTCAAAAAGCTCCTGCTGAAAACTCATTAGATTATAATCGATGTATTAAGCTTGGTGAGAGAGTTACATTAAAGGCCTTCGATATATTTAAATAATTAAAACAATAGAACTATGATAATAAAAATATTCAAATTAGATGCATTCACAAATGAGCTTTTTTCCGGAAATCCAGCAGCTGTTTGTATACTGGATTATTGGCTGAAAGATACAATTATGCAAAAAATTGCAACTGAAAATAACTTAGCAGAAACCGCATTTGTGGTAAAAAATAATGAATCTTACGAAATCAGATGGTTTACACCTTTGGTTGAGGTCGATTTATGTGGACATGCTACGCTGGCTGCATCCTTTGTCCTTTTTAAATTTTACAATGAAAAAAGCGATAAACTTCGTTTCAAATCAATTAGGTCAGGTGAATTAATTACTTTTAGAGGAAAAGATGAGTCAATAGTATTAAATTTCCCCATTGATGCTATGGTAAAATGTAAAATTCCAAAGGAATTAGAAAAAGGTTTCCAAATAAAAGCAAAGGAATGTTTTAAAGGAAAAACAGATTTTCTTTTAGTATTTGATAAACAAGAAGATATTGAGAATTTAAATCCTGATTTGTCAGAAATCAGAAGGGTTGGCGGACGAGGTGTTATAGTTACTGCACCCGGCAAAGATTATGATTTTGTTTCGCGATTCTTTGCGCCACAGAGCGGAATTAATGAGGATCCTGTAACTGGATCAGCCCATACTACTTTAACACCCTATTGGGCGAATAAACTAAATAAAAACGAACTTAAAGCCCTACAACTTTCTGAAAGAAAAGGCTACTTAAATTGTAGTTTACAGGGCGATCGAGTTTTTATAGCTGGAAATGTGGTTCCATACTTATCTGGTGAAATAATTATTTAATATATAAGAATTTGGTGAAATGAAAATTTTAGCAATTGAAAAAGAATTAGACTCTACCAATTCGATGATTCAAAATGAAATATTTCAGGAAGAGGCCAAGCATGTTTATGAACTTTATCAGAAAGAAATAATTAGGGAAATATATTTTACAGATACAAAAAATGCTATCCTAATTCTTGAATGTAAAGATAAATATGAAGCAAAAAGTATTTTAAATGAATTTCCACTCGTTAAAACTGGTATGATAGATTTTAATATGCTTGAACTTCATTCTTATACTGGATATTCCCGCTTATTTAAATAGTTCTGGTATAAGGTCTGGTTTAGAATTTACATTTTCTAAATAGATTTAACATAAAAGAAGAATTGACTATATTTTACAAAAGAACTTAAAAAATTAGAAAACATGAAAACATTTGGTTTTATTGGCGGAGGAAGAATTACAAGAATTTGCCTCCAAGCTTTCAAAAACAATGGAATATCACTTGAGAAAGTAGTAGTTTCTGACATCGACCAAGAAGTTTTAGATGATTTAAAACATCGGTTTCCTGATATCACGATTACTAAGGATAATTTGCAAGTTGTTTTAAATAATGAAATAATTTTTATCTCTCTTCATCCCCCAGTTCTAATAGAATCATTGACAAAAATTAAAATTGGATTAAGTAATAAAACTACAATTATATCCCTAGCACCAAAGTTAACTATTGAAAAGATTTCTATTGCTTTGGATGGTTTTACAAATATTGCACGAATGAATCCTAGTGCATCAGCTCTGGTGAATAAAGGGATCAATCCTATTTGTTTCCCTAAAGAAATACAATCTGATTTAAAAAATGAAATTATTGAACTCATAAAATCATTAGGTTCTTGCCCCGAAGTTGATGAATCAAAAATAGAAGCTTATGCCGTGATAAGTGCAATGGGACATACCTATTACTTCTTTCAATTACAAAAACTTAAAGAGTTGGCTATAGATTTTGGGATGAGTGAACAGGAAGCTCAAGTTACTATTACAGATATGCTTTTAGGTACATTAGAAACTCTTTTTAATGCAGGTCTTTCTTATAAAGAAGTATCAGACTTGGTTCCTGTAAAACCCTTAGGAGAAGTAGAAGAAATAATAATCGGGTATTATGAAAAATACCTTAAAACCATATTCAACAAAATAAAACCCTAATTAAAAATGGAATTCTAATAGAAAAATTCTTATTGGAAAGGTAATTAGGATTTAATATAGATAATATAAATGGATTTTGAATTAATCTTTTTACGACTTATTAAGTAGATAAGTTTGGCACCTATGTTTTAATTTAAAAAAAAGCGAAATGAATACAGAAACAATTTCAAAAACAAGATTTGGAAAAATCTTTGTCAATTTGGTTGCAGTGGCAATGGAGAGTCAAATTAGATATCATTTCCTTGGTCCAAAAAAAATCTTACAAAATGTTGATAATTTATGTGGACAGAATGTCTTAGAGATTGGTTGTGGAACCGGATTTTTTACATTGCAATTATCCGAAAGAATAGGAAATCAAGGTACTTTATTTGCAATGGACTTATTATCAGAGTCCGTTGAAGAAGTAACTAAGAAAGTAAAAGCTGCCAAATTGCTAAATGTGCGTGTAATAAAAGGTGATGCGCTCAACACGAATTTAGAATCAGAGAGCTTTGACACAATTATTTTATTTGGCGTAATTCCGGCGCCCATGGTGCCGTTAGATCAAATTCTAAAAGAGATGCATCGATTATTAAAACCTGGAGGGATATTGGCAGTATGGCCTTCAATTCCTTTAATAATTCCACGAATGATTCTTAAATCGGGTTTATTTTCGTTTGAAAATAAACGGAAAGGAGTTTCTAATTTTAAACGAAATTAATAGGTCAATGAAAAAAACTTAACTTAATATGGTTAGAAGAAAATGCATGGTAAAGTGTCTGTCAAACTTTTATATTGACTTAACCATGTAAATAGTAGATAGAAATAAAGAACGATATTCTTTTCATACTCTATGGCATGTCTGACGAACTTAGGTTCTCAACCATTAGCATAACCTGTTATATATAAAATAATTTGACTATGGAGATATTTTTTGAACGAATGTCTATTGAGCATAAAAAGGAAATTATGGACATTTTTAATTATTACGTTGAAAATAGTTTTGCTGCCTACCCTGATACGATTTTGCCATATGACTTTTATGGTAAATTCATGGAGATGACAAAAGATTATCCAGCATTCTCGATTAAGGTTGAATGTAAAATTGTCGGATTTTGTTTCCTGCGTGCTTATAATCCTTTTCCAACTTTTAAAGAAACAGCAGAGATTACTTATTTCATAGATAAAGACTTCAAAGGGAAAGGTATAGGAAAAATTGCACTAATGAAACTTGAAATGGAGGCACGACAAAAAGGGATAAAAATAATATTAGCAAATATTGCGTCAGTTAACGAAGAAAGTCTTGCCTTTCATATAAAAAATGGATTTAAGGAATGTGGACGATTTGAAAAGATTATTAAAAAGAAGGACAAAAAATTTGATATAGTATGGATGCAAAAAATGATCGATAAAAAATCTACAATCCACGAGTAGAATAAACCAAATGGTTTTTTATTGAATATAAAAGGCATGTAGTTTGCAAAAAAAGGATGACTAATATGGTTGGAAATAACAATTTATTGTTGACAGTAACATATCTTAAGACTTAGTATAGTTTTAAGAAATACACGATGAAACAATATTTAAAAACAGATTGGGATTTTAGTTCGGAAAAACTAGTTGAAGTATTTGACGAATTACCCTTATGGTCTGCACCGTTTGGGTTAAAATTACTTGATGGGGTAAAATATCGAAAAGGTTTAAAAGTTGTTGATATTGGATTTGGAACAGGATTCCCCTTAACTGAAATTGCTATGAGATTGGGTAAGGATTCCAAAATATATGGCATAGATCCATGGGAAGCTGCTGTTGAAAGAACAAAAAGGAAAATTGATTTTTACAGAATTGAAAATATTGAAATCATTCGTGGAGTTGCTGAGAATATTCCAATTAAAGATAATATGATTGATTTGATTGTAAGCAATAACGGATTGAATAACGTTGCAGACCTTGATAAATCGCTATCAGAATGTTGCAGGATAATGAAATCCGGCGGACAGTTTATTCAGACAATGAATTTAAATAATACGATGTTTGAATTTTATTCAACAATGGAAAAAGTTTTAACTAAATTAAAACTGGATGCTAGTTTGTACTTGATGAAAAAACACATTAATAAGAAACGCCAACCTCTTGACCAATATCTTGAACAGATTAAATCACATGGGTTTTCAATAGATTCGGCTAAACATGATCGATTTGAATATTGTTTTGTTGATGGTACAACAATGCTAAATCATCATTTTATTAGACTAAAATTTATTGATGGATGGAAGGAGATTTTATCATTCGAAAAGCAGTCTGAAATATTTGAACTGATAGAAAATGAATTAAATAGAAAATCGGAGATTGAAGGAATAATGAAGTTAAGTGTTCCATTTGTAGTGATTGACTGTAAAAAATTATAAAGCAATTATTCACGTACCTAAAGTATGGTGTACTCCATAATGATTTCAGAAGATTTATGAGTGATTATTTCTCATATATTAGTATAAGGTCCAATCTTATTAAACTCAAATTTATAATCTTGATAATTAAATATTATAACAAATTGAAGTGAAATATGAATTTAAATGAATTAAAACGGTATGTAGAAAATACTTGTAAGCAGCCGACAAATTCTCTGACAGATGCATTCTATAGTGAGCACATTTTAATTGTTTATGATTATTGCAACCAGTTATGTAATATTTTAGATGTGAATAATGTGAATAAAGAGATAGTTCTTATTTCAGCACTTTTACATGACATATCAGCAGTACAAGATTTTAAAACATTGCCAACTCATAATATTGACAGTGCTGAAATTGCAGAGAAACTTCTTCTTGAAAATAAATATCCATTTGAGAAAATTGAAAAAGTTAGACAGTGTATAGAAAATCATGTAACACATATTAAGATAAATGAAGGTTCAATAAATGATGTAATTCTATCAAATGCTGATGCTATTGCCCAAATTATAAAACCAGTTTATTGGTTATTCTTTTCATACAAGATTAGAAATTTTAATTTTCAAGATGGGAAAAAATGGTTTTCAAGTAGAATTAATAGTAATTGGAACTCTCTTATTGAACCAGCGAAAGAATTAATTGAAGATAAATACATGATAATTAAATATTTAATACAGCAGTAGATAAGAATTATAGTTTTAAAAAAGTTTTTGTTCTGGTTAATTTTTAATAATATTAGTAAATTAGAATTGATATGTATAAGAGGCAAAAGGCGCTTTGGGACTGTGGTTCCACAGTAGCAATTTTATGTCTACCACACATAGTTAATAACATTACCTAAGTTTAGCATCGGTCACACAAAATAAGAGTATTCTCTCCAGTCCCACAACCATCCTTCTGGTCATGCAATTGTTTTTTTCTAATCGCACAATCCGATTATAAATGCCTATTTGCTTTAAAGGATTAGAGCCTGTTTAAATTTAGTTATCTAGAAATAAGGCTATTGATTAGCTAATGTGAATGATTATTCTGAGCTTGCGTAAACTCCAATCTGAACAAGCGATGATACAATACCCAACCAGCTTAACCAATTGCCAGTGGCAATGTGTAAAAAAAATCTGAACGACAAGCGCAAGAGCAAAGTTCGCCTGCGCAGGGTATGGAATGCCATTCTCTACCAACTAAAAACAGGCTGTCAGTAGCGGATGCTCCCTAAGGAGTTCGGGTCCTGGAGTACGTTGTACTACTACTTCCGCAAATGGATGATTAGCGGGACAATAACGCGTGCAGACAAGACTCCATGAGCTGGTGAGGGAGAATCACTATTGCAAGGCATCCCCCCAGCCTTGGAATTATCGACTCCCAGTCGGAGAAGAACGGCGAACGGGGCATTCCCGATAAGGGCTATGATGGGAACAAGAAGAAGAAAGGGCGTAAGCGTCATATATTGGTGGATACAATGGGAATCCTGATGTGCATTGTTGTACCAGCAGCGAATGGGCATGAAAGCGTGGCTGCTGAACAGGTATTCAAACGGTTGGTGGGGAGATACCCCAAGCTGAAAAGAATTCTTGCCGATGGAGGCTATGCGGGTGAAAGACTGGTAAGGCTAGCCCATGCTGAACTGGGGATAGAATTTGAAGTTGTAACCCCTAGCGATGAGACGGGTTTCAAGGTTATTCCAAAGCGGTGGATTGTAGATCGTTCTATATCATGGCTAATGTGGTCAAGGCGGCTCTGTAAAGATTATGAGATGAATACTGAATCAAGCGAGGCATGAGTATTCGTGGCTTCCATTGCTATGATAGTGAAATATTTTTAAACAAGCTCTAATTGGATAAATATTTTTTTTACCTAACTTTAACAGTTAATTTTTAGTCTATTCAAATTAAAGTTGTGATAAGTATAATTAATATAATAGTATTAATATTATATGGAGCAGCCGGGCTAAATAGTCTTTTTCTAATATGCAATTTGCTATTCCTCAATAAAGGGTTTTTTAAATCCAAACTTTTTTTAGTCATATTTTTTATTTTCATAGTAATACGAATGATTAAGTTCATTTATCCTATCTATCTTGGTTATGATGATGATTCGAATATAATTTTTTGGTTCCCTTCAATTCCTTTGCTTGGACCAACAATTTACTTTTATATTAAATCTACGGCAGAAAGAGATTTTACTTTTAAAATATCACAAATTTGGCATTGGTTATTAGCATTTTCCATAATAGTTATAGGATCAATTATAAATTTTGAAACTGATTATTTATGGATAATTCTTTTAGGTACAAGAATTCATTTGGTAATTTATTCAATAATAACTATTTTCTATATATACAGAATAAAAAGAATGCATAAAAATCAGGTAGATTATAATTACTCTATAAGAAATGTCTTTTTTTATTGTAGAAATACAATATTAATTATTTCACCACTATTATTAACTTTAGTTTTAAATAGATTCTCAGAAGCTTTTTCAATAGTTGAATTGTTTTATATACCATTATTAATATTTACTATTACTTTTTTTGAAATTAAATTTAAAAAAATAAGCGAGCCGGGTTTCTTTCCAGAAAGATATAAGAACAGTTCAATAACAGAAAGTAAAGCATTGGCTCTAATGAATAAAATTAAGGAGCATTTCCTTGTCCATAAACCATATCTTGACAATACGCTTACTTTACCAAAATTGGCAAAGGAATATCAAATACAGCCATATGTATTATCCAATATTGTTAACAATAAATTTGGAATGCCTTTTAATGATTTCATAAATTCATACCGAATTGAAGAGGCAAAGAAAATGTTGAATGATCCTGAAAGAGAAAATTATACAATTGCGAGTATTGCTTATGATTGTGGTTTTAATACTTTATCAGCGTTCAATGGAGCTTTTAAAAAGTTTACAGGATATACTCCAACGCAATTCAGACTTAAACAACAAGCTAATAAAAATTTTAATTCAATTGAATCTTATAAATCAGATTCCTAATAGTTTTTGACCCATTTGTCTTCTTTTGTTTATTAATATTAAGCAGATTCATTATGACCATAGTTCAATTCATATTTTTCATTTTTTGCGGATTAGCAGCTATTAATGGATTATTTATACTATTCTTTTTATGGTTTCAAAAAGAGAAAAATTTGATTCCAAATATGTTGTTATCAATATTTATTTTTATAGGAGAAATAAGAATTCTCAAATTATTAATTCTAGATTTTGGAAATTTAATTCAAATTAATATTGACACTCCTGTTATTTTAATGCTTCTTCCAATACTTTCTCTAATTGGTCCAATATTATATTTTTATTTATTATCAACCACACAAAAAGGATTTAGATTTAAGGGAAAGAATTTTTTGCATATTATTCCATTCTTTCTTTTGTTAATCATAAACTTAGTATTTATAACTGACCCTAATATTAAATCTTTTCTAAGATTGAATGTTGTTTTTAATATCTTCCAAAAATCTTTTTTTCTTATTCATCTCTTAATTTATATTTTAGTTTCATACTCATATTGTAGAAATCTTATTAAAGAATTTAATACTGCGTTTTCAACAAGGGATCTTTTAAATCCATATTGGTTACGAATTATTATTTTTACAATAATTATACTTTGGTTTATTATAATTCTCTATTGCCTGGAAGCATATCTCAAACTAAATATTTATGCCTCGATTATCGAAACTTTATATTATTCTTTTATTGTTTATGCAATACTTTATTACGAATTACGATTTAATAGAATTACAACTATCAACAATTTTATAACCAAAACAAAACCTTTGAATATATCTGAAGATGTTATAAAAGACCATGTAGCTTCAATTTATAAATCAATGGAAGAAAATAGATCTTATTTGAATCGTAATTTAACATTAAGTGAACTATCCAAAGAACTTTCAATTAGTCCCCATTTACTTTCACAATTGATAAATGAACATTTCTCGAATAATTTCAACGATTTTATCAATAATTACCGCATAGATGAAGCAAAAAGATTGCTGGGTAATCCAGAATTTAACAATCTTACAATAGCGAGTATAGCTTATGATAGTGGTTTTAATACTCTTTCGGCATTTAATGCTGCTTTTAAAAAGTTTACCGGAAAGACTCCATCCCAATACAAAGCTCAATTATCTAAACATCAATAAGTCATTTAATTAACTTAACCCGATATACTAATTCATATTAGTTTTTTATAAATCACTTAGACATTTTTATAATACTATCTTTCTAAATCATGATTCAAATAGGCTTTCATGATTGTGTAGTCTTCCTTTGTTCCATAATTTCTTTTGAACATAATTTAAAAACTAACAATCATGAAAACAATCAAAAAAATTTCAATTATTACAAATGTGCTTTTGATTTTAATAATCAAAGGAAACGTAACCGCTCAAAACTGGAAAGAGTGTACCGGAACCAATTGGAACTATGATTTATCAAAGGTTCGCATTATAACCATAGTTTTTGATGGATTTAACTATGAAGAAGCCGTTGAAATTAGTGGTTACTGGAAAAACTGGGGTGCTAAAGTTGATATTGCTGGAACCAAATTGGAGCAACAAGGAGAAAGAAGTGACCCGAATTCTAAAACCGGACATGACATGCTCCCTGTTACTTTAAAAACAGACCTTTTAATTGATAAAGTTGATTTTAAAAAATATGATCTTATCTATTTTTCAGGAGGCGAAGGAGTAGAAGGTTTCTTAAAAGACAATCGTGAAAAACTACAATTAATAATAGATGAAGCCATAAATAATAAAAAATATATTGCTGCAATCTGCCATGGACCATATATACTTTCTGCTTCAAAACTATTAACTGGAAGACAAATTACAGTGCAAGGAAATAACTATAGAGCTGAATTAATAAAATCAGGAGCAAAGATTGTATCAGAAACCTTTATTCATGATGGACCTTTTTTAACTGGTCAATGGCCATATTTTGAAACTTTTGCTGTATCTATTGCCGAAGAATTAGCCTTTCCAAATGGCAACGGACCTTTGGCTAAATTCAAAGAGAACAATAATCCAAAATTGATGCAAATAATCGATCAAAGAAATGTTATGATTATGAATCCAGGTATTATTGCGGATGATACTATTGCGCAAATAATAAAACATTCTGTCAATTCGGTTTTACCTTTTGAAATGATGAATAATTCCTATATTCGATTTATTGCTATAAAAAGCCCAGAAGTTAAAACAGCCTTAATTAATATATTAGTTAAATCTGCAGTTGAAAAATATAAAGAAAATAATATCCCTGCAGAATCTTTAAAAAGATGGTACACTATGGTATTTAATGCTCCTGTAATTGTATTTGTGTACAATGATAATTCAGAAGTCGAATCAATTAAAAACCCTCAGGACAAGGAGAGTCAGTTAAAGATAAATACCGTTTTAGCTGGACAAGCTATTTCACAATTAGGCAATGTTGCCAATGAATTTGGTTATAGTACTTCTATTATTAGTGGTTTAAGAACATTATTTGGTGAAGAAGGATTCAGAGAAGTACTTAACTTGTCATCCTCATATCAATTATGCGGAATAGTTGGCATTGGGCATCCCATGGAAAAAATGAATCCAGCAGTTTCGAGACCAGTAAATGAATATCTACAAATTAAATAAATAGATGTAATTAAATCTGTGTCTCAAAAAATTCAATTATCGAAGCAGCAAGCTCGATTATAATGATAAATGAGCACAGATTTGTTACTATTGAAAATTATCAAAAGTTGTATTAAATGTTCTCCTTAAAAATCATTTAAAATGAATCTCAATATTGATCAAAGAAAAATTATGGATGATTGGTATTACAATGAATTCAGACAATCTGGTATAGATTTCGAAAACGAATCTGAAGTAGCTGAATACGATGAAAAATACAGGAATAACAGAAATCTGGATAATGAAGCAAAGTACATAATTGAATTGCTTGAATTAAATAATAATTCGATTGTCTTTGAAATAGGAACTGGTACCGGGGAATTAGCTATAAGATTGTCAAAATTATGCAAGCATATAAACGCATGTGATATTTCTAAAACTATGGTAAATCACGCCTTCAAAAAAGCAATTAATGAAAAAATAATAAATATAACGTTCTCTCATTCTGGCTTTTTGAATTTTGAAATCATTCCAAATTATTTTGATGCAATTATTACTCAACTTGCTCTGCATCACTTGCCCGATTTTTGGAAATCTGTTGCAATCAACCGAATGGTTAAAACGCTTAAGCCTGGTGGTAAATTATTCCTTTTAGATTCACTTTTTTCATTTGAGTGTGCATCATATGAAGAAGTTATAAATAGAAATATAGAACAAGCAAAAAATAAAATGGGATTAAGAATTGCTAATGAAATCGCGGTTAATATAAAAGATGAATATCCAACCTATAATTGGATCATAGAAGGATTATTTATCAAAAATGGACTGAAAATAATCAGGAAAACCAGACATACTGAATTAATGTCTTCATATCTTTGTATTAAGGTCTAAATTATATCATATGAATGACTTGCAGTTCAAAGTCTTATCATTTGTAAAGTTTGACTAATATGAAAAAAACAATTATTACCAAATCCTTAATTTCTAAATATCCTCCATCTGAACCATGTTCATGTGATACGTGCAAAAGCTACTGTCAAAGACCCGGTTGGTGGACGGTCGATGAAGCGGAAAGGGCTATCCTATCCGGTCTTGCAAACCGCATGATGCTGGAAATTTCACCTGATCGAAGTTTTGGTGTTCTATCTCCGGCTTTCAAGGGCAATGAAACAAATTTTGCACTTCAGAAACTGTCCAAAAATGGGTGTACATTCTTTAAAAACGATTTGTGTGAATTGTTTGGTACTGGATTACAACCATTAGAATGTAGGTTCTGTCACCATACCAGAAGAGGACAAGGTAAGATTTGTCATTCAGATATTGAGAAAGATTGGATAACAAAATCTGCTAAAATCTTAATTTTGAAATGGGGTAATAAAATTGGATTATGGAATAAATATGGATTTATGCTAAAAGAAAAATAATTTTTAACTAAAAAATAGAATTATGAAAAAATTAAATTCATTGGGCATTGGCCCTATTATTGGAGGAATAGCTCTACCAGGATTGGCTGTTACCATCTTTTTATCACTCAAATACAAAGAGCTATTTTCATTTTTTGAATCTGGAAATAATATCCTAAAAATTGTTGGGATTTGCTTAGTTATTATTGGATTGGTAATGTATTTCACTACTGCTCCATTGCTTCTTAAAGGATTGAAAGAATCAAAACTTATTACTACAGGAACATATTATTTATGCTGTAATCCTCTTTACACTTCAATTATACTTTTTGTTATTCCTGGAATTTCATTTTGGATGAACTCATGGTTAATACTGATTATTAGTCCTATTGCATACATTATGTTTAAAATCTATATAAAAAGAGAATATGCAGAAATGGAATTGTTTTTCGGGGATAATTATAAAGAATACTATAAAAAAACGCCTGAATTTTTCCCATTTCCAATAAATAAATGGTTAAAAAAATAGGTTTCATATTTAAAAGAAAAACATTTTCTCATGGACAAAATAAAGATTGAATTAGGATCTATTCAAAAAACGCTTTTTATGCCCGTTTGGGCGAGAGCTATTGAAACAAAAAAAGAAAATTCTGTTCTTACTGACCCAATTGCGGTTGATATAATAAATTCAATAGATTATGATTTTTCTCAAATGGCTAAAAACCTGAAAGAAATCAACCTAATTGCGTGGATTGCACGTTGTAAGAGGTATGACCTAGTAATAAAAGACTTTTTGAAAAGAAATCCGGAAGGAACCATTATTAATATTGGCTGTGGCTTGGATACGACTTATGAAAGGGTTGATAATAAAAAAGTTATCTGGTATGATATTGATCTTCCGGATGTAATTGAATTAAGAAAAAAGTTTCTTAAAGAAACCAACAACAACAAATTTATAGCCAGCTCTTTTCTTGATCCAATATGGTTTAATAAGATTCCAACTCATAACAAAATTTTAATTATCTCTGCCGGAGTATTTGTTTACTTTGAGGAATCTGAGATTAAAAGTTTTATCTTAAACTTAGCGAATAAATTTAAAGAAGCTGAATTATTATTTGATGTTACTTCCCCAACTGGTGTTAAAATTGCCAATAAGGTTATTATGGATTCGGGACTTGATAACAATACATATTTCAAGTGGGGATTAACTAATAAATCCATTATTGAAGGTTGGGATCCCAGAATTAAAATTCTCAACACTTATTTTACTTTCAAAATTAAAGGAATTAAACTAAGCTTAAAAAATAGGATTATGGGATTTTTATCTGATGCTGCTTTTGTGCAATATATGATTCATCTCGAAATTACACATAATTGTTATCGGCAAGCATAAAACAGTTCCGAAGATAACGACTACTGAAAAATAGATTTGAAAAAAATTTCAGGTTTTATTACTTATTTGTAACTTTGTATACATTAAATTGATTGGATGTTTATTATAAATTTGGATATTGTTCTGTAAACAATCTATACTTTTTGTACAGATTGTATCTTTGTTTGTTCTCGGATAATTCATTTCGAGAGCAATTTTCTGTTAAATTATTTAAGTTTTAATCTGCGTACAATAATGAAAGCATTGTTTTGCTTTTTGTGTATGCAACAAAATAAAAGAAAATGAACAACGAAAAACAAACAATTCACGAATTTGACTTGAATATTATTTATGATTTTTTTTCAGAAACAGAACGTCAAGGTCCCGGAAGTTCAGAAGAAACGCTTAAAGCCCTGAGTTTTATTGATGGTCTTACTGAAAAGTCCAAAATTGCGGATATTGGTTGTGGAACCGGCGGTCAAACAATGGTATTAGCAGAAAACACATCATGTGAAATTATCGGTGTTGATACCTGGCCTGGTTTTATAAATCAATTCAACCAAAATGTACAAATTAAAAATCTTCAAGATAGAGTGAAAGGCATTGTCGGCAATATGGAAAATCTTCCATTTCAGGAAGAAGAATTAGACTTGATTTGGTCGGAAGGCGCGATTTATAACATTGGATTTGAGCGTGGCCTAAACGAGTGGCGAAAATTTCTGAAAAAGGGTGGATATATTGCAGTAACAGAAAACACCTGGTTTACGGAAGAAAGACCTGACGAAATTCAGGAATTTTGGCAAAAAATATATCCTGAAATAGATACAATACCAAACAAAGTTGCTCAAATGCAAAAAGCAGGTTATATTCCCATTGCCACTTATATGTTGCCAGAGACTATTTGGTTAGACTATTATAGCTGGCAATCATCGAGACGAGAATTCTTTCTGAAAAAATATGAAGGAAACAATTCCATAAAAGAGTTTGTAGAATCAATGCGATATGAGGCAGAGTTATATTATAAATATAAAGCATACTATGGCTATTTGTTTTATATCGGAAAGAAGATTTAAAGTAAGATGAAATAAATAGCAAATAAGCAGTTTGATTAAAAACCTTTCGAGTGAAATCTTTTCAAGCGAAAGGTTTTTTTGCTAATTATTTATAATGAAAAAAGTAAATCTGTTTGCAGGAAATATCTTCTTATTAAATTCTAATCGAAATACCCAACATTACTAATATAATCATTACCTAAATATTTATAATTCCATCTGACATTTTTATAATTCTGTCTGTCTGAATCCTGATTCAGATAGGGTTTCGTTCATTTCAATATTTCCTTTGTTCAAAAAAAGAACCAATAAAAAATAATGAAATGAAATCAATTAGACTAATCAACATTTTACTAATAGCATTTATTTCAATAAGCTATTGTTATGGACAATCTTCAAAGAAAAATCTTGAAGTATTAAAAATCTCCAACCCTCCTGTTATTGATGGATCATTAACAGACAGTTGCTGGTTACCAGCTAATTCAGGCACTGATTTTATTGTATGTAAACCAACACCACTTGCCAAACCTACCTATCAAACCGATGTAAAAATTTTATATAATGATAAAGGTATATATATAGGTGCCATGTTATACGATGCCCATCCAGATAGTATATTATATGAAGCTGGACCCAGAGACTATGAAAATGTAAATGCAGATTGCTTTGCTTTTTGTATTAGTCCATATAATGACGGACAAAACGAATTAATTTTTAAAATTACTGCTGCAGGGATACAAATTGATAAAAAACACAAAGGAACAACTTTTGATCTTTTGTGGGATGCTGTTTGGGAAAGTGCTGTAAAAATAAATGAATTAGGCTGGGTAGTAGAAATGTATATTCCTTATTCTGCAATTCGTATACCAAAATCTGATGGAAGATCATGGGGAATGAATTGTTGGAGAAATATCAAACGACTCGAAGAATGGTCAACATGGAATTTTGTTGATATAAACAACGATGAATGGATAAATCAATCAGGCGACCTTTCAGGAATTAAAGATATTAATCCTCCATTACGATTGTCGTTAACACCCTACTTATCTAATTATTATGAGCATTATCCATATAACATAGATGGAATGAATAATTCAACCTATTTATTAAATGGAGGAATGGACGTAAAAGTAGGACTAAACAAAAGCTACACCTTAGACATTACACTTATTCCTGATTTTGGGCAGGTACAATCTGACAATAGGGTTTTAAATCTTACACCCTACGAAACAAAATATGATGAAAAAAGGCCATTTTTTACCGAAGGAACAGAACTATTTAATACTGCAAATATTTTTTATTCGAGACGTATTGGAGGAATGCCTTTAGACTACTATAAAGTTTCCTCACAACTTGCACCAAATGAAGAAATTATCGAAAATCCCACTGCCACCAAAATGATTAATGCAATCAAATTAACAGGAAGATCGAATTATGGGTTAGGAATTGGAGTTTTTAATGCCACTACTACTAATACCTATGCCAAAGCCAAAAATGATATAGGAGATGAAAAAGAAGTATTAACACAACCATGGACAAACTATAATATATTGGTTGCATCTCAGACAATAGGACAGACATCATTTATAAATTTAATAAATACTAATGCCTATTATGGAGACGGATCAAATATGGCAAATGTCACGGGATTTGATTTAAAATTTGCAGATAAAGGGAATAATTGGGCTCTTATTTCCACTGGTGCCTTATCTCAAAAATATGATTCTTCAAATGCGAACCCTATTCTTGGAAGTAAACTAAATATAACTTTAGCTAAAATAGGTGGTAAATTCCAATTTTATGCTTTTAACAATTTAATGACAGAGAAATTTAATCCAAACGATCTGGGTTATATAACTAATAATAATTTTACTGAAACAGGATTAAAACTGGTTTACAATATAAATAAGCCTTTCTGGAAATTCAACAGGTTACAGAATTATTTTAGTATTTATTTTAATCGCCTTTTTGAACCATCAGTTTTTACAGGATATAGAATTAACTTCTATACTATGGCTACTTTAAGGAATAACTCATCAATTGGACTTAATTTAAATGTTTTTCCCAGTGGAGTGAAAGATTATTATGAACCAAGAATACCGGGCAGATATTATTCTAAACCTTCATATGGATTCTTTGAATTGGGTTTCTCATCTGATTCAAGAAAGGCACTTAAATATGAAATATTTACAGGATACAGCAATCAAGGAAAAATAGACAACCATGTTGCTGAACAATATTGGATCCTATTTAATCCAAAATATCGCATAAACAATAAATCTTCAGTAGGATATTTTATTCGATACAATAAGACATTTAATTCTGTGGGATTTGCAAGAATTGACAGCCTTATAAGGTTTGGCCAAAGAAACAACATGGTTCTTGAAAACAGCATTGATGCCAGATATTCAATAGCTAAAAATCTAAATGTAAACTTGATTATACGACACTATTGGTCAACAGTAAAGTACAGGGAGTTTTATACATTGAAAGAAGATGGACATCTTGCTGAAAGTGATTATAATAATAATCATAACATAAGTTTTAACTCTTTCAATATTGATTTGGGATTAACCTGGAGATTTGCTCCTGGAAGTGACCTGACTTTAGTTTGGAAGAACTCAATACTTGACAGAGATAACATTTTACCTGATAATTATTTCAAAAATATTGATTATACATTCAATCAATCCAAAATGAATAGCATCTCTTTAAAAGCTATTTATTATTTGGATTATCAGAGTTTCAGAAGAAGATAAAAATTAGTTTAATTAATTATTCTAAGTTGTAAAATATGAATTTAACAAATATTCAAAGTTTGGAAATTAATTGGGACAACGTACCTATTACAAAGTATTCTGGAGAAACAGGCTGGGCATATAGCAGAACTTTCGAAACAGAACATATACGAATAAGAATTATCGAGTATTCACAAGAGTACCTTGCAGATCATTGGTGCTGTCGTGGACATATTATTCATCTTTTAGAAGGTTCTGTGATCATCGAAATCAAAGACAAACACAAAATATATTTAAAAAAAGGTATGTCGTTATGCCTCGGAGATAACGAATCAAGTGCACATAGAGTAATATCTAAAACCGGGTGTTCTGTATTAATAATTGATTAATAATATTTTAAAGGAATGGTTACTAATCTTTTTTATAATTAAAGGTCATGAAGAAACTAATTATTTTATTATTGGCAACATTTCAAATCTCCCAGATTTATTCACAAGAATTTGAGAAACTTGGAGCAAATGATTCTACTGGAAGATACATTAAAGTTAATGATATTGTAATGTATTTTGAATGCTATGGTTCTGGTCATCCTTTATTATTAGTTCATGGTAATAATGGATCGATGAAGAGCTTTTATTACCAGGTAAAGGATTTTTCAAAAAAATTCAAGGTTTATGCTGTTGATAGCAGAGCACAGGGTAAAACAAGTGATTCATCAGAAGAATTATCTTATGCACAAATGGCATCTGATTTGGCTGTTTTATTGGATTCACTAGGCCTGGATAGTGTTTATTATTATGGCCATAGTGATGGTGCAATTATTGGGCTTGAATTAGCTTATGCTCATCCAGAAAAAATAAAAAAAATGGTGATTGGTTCCGGAAATTTTCTTTGCGATTCAACAGCTATTTTCTCAAGGGCGCTCGATGAAGTAAAAAAATGGGAATACAATGAATTTAATCCTGCGATGAACAATTTCCTTTATGAAGCTTCGAAAAGCCGGGAGGAAGACTCAATTAAGTTTGAGAAACTTAAACTTGTTTTAGTAAAGTATCCAAATTTTACAATACAACAACTGATTAAAATCAAAACACCTTCATTGATTCTGGCAGCAGACCATGATTTAATCAGGGATGAACATACACTAACTCTTTTTCGTGCTTTACCAAATTCTTATTTGTGTATTTTACCCGGAACGACTCATGTTCTAAGATGGGAGAAGCCTGAATTAGTTAATCAAATTGTAAGTGACTTTTTTTTAACTCCATTTAAGAAGATTGATAGATTTTGGTTCTTTGAAAAATAGTATTTATCTCAAAATTAAATGATATGAAAGTAACAGCATTTATTGGTAGTGGTAGGAAGCAACATTCTTACAATGCCTCAGAAAAATTACTGCAAAATCTGCAGTTGCTAGGTAATATTGAATATGAAATTGTCCGTTTAGGGGATTATAATTTAGGCACATGCAAAGGTTGCAGAATTTGTTTTGATAAAGGCGAAGAATTCTGCCCTTTTAAAGATGACCGGGATACTCTAATTGAAAAAATGGTGAATTCAGATGGTGTGATTTTTTCATCTCCGAATTATTCATTCCAGGTTTCATCTTTGATGAAAATATTTATTGATCGTTTGGCTTATAAGTTTCATCGCCCCAGTTTCTTTGGTAAAACATTTACAAGCATCGTTGTGCAAGGAATCGGAAAAGGTGAAGACATTGTTAAATATCTCGACTTTATTGGTAAGGGCATGGGCTTTAATATTGTTAAAGGCTGTGTTATAAAAACCCTTGAACCAATGACTGAAAAATCGCAGAATGACTCTGACAGAATTGTGGAAAAACAAAGTAAAAAATTCTATAAACAATTAATAAAAAAAGACTTTCCTACACCATCCTTATGGTGGATAATGGTATTTCGAATGGCCCGTACAAGTATGTATAAAATGCTTAATGAAAATTGGAGAGATTACACTTATTACAGAGATAAAGGATGGTTTGAATCTGATTATTTCTATCCAGTAAAACTGAACCTCTTTAAAAGGCTTAGTGGCAGATTATTTGACAAACTAGCCATCAGAATCATTAGAAGCTAATTTTAAAAAATTAATAAAACCACTTTTATTAAAATGTACAAAAATGAAAACAGTTATAATTTACAATAGCAAAACAGGTACTACAAAAAGATATGCAGAAGCCATAGGTGAGTATCTAAGTAGTAACAAAATGAATGTTTCAATAACATCCATAGAAGAGTATCAGCCTGAAATTTTAAAAGATGCCAACTACCTACTTTTAGGTTGCTGGACTCAAGGCCTTCTTTTTTTCAATCAACATCCTGAAAAAGCATGGGTTGAATTTGCAAAAAAATTGCCTGAAAAAATTAACACTAAAGTTATCCTTTTTACGACATACAAGATTCTCACCGGTTCTATGTTCAGAAAAATGTATGCACATTTAAATTATATATACAATTTTCTATATATGGAACTTAAATCTCGTAATGGAAAGCTTTCTGATACAGATAAAATCTTGCTGGGCAAATTAGCTGATCAAGCAGCCTGAGAGTATAAAGAAATACCTGATGCTGTTCATTTTATGGGGAAAGATTTTAAATTATAAAGAGACAATTATGAAACTTATTATTAGAAAAATTTATGAAAGTGAATTCTACTTTACTGAAAACTTAACAAGAGAAACGTTCTGGAATTTATATAAATCCGGATGTGAAGAGCACCTGGTGTTGCACAACTTAAGGAAAAGCAAAAGTTATATTAAAGAATTGGATTTAATTGCAATTCATAACTTTTTGATCGTTGGCCATATAATTTCAACAAGAGCATTGATTAAAAACAAATTTGGAAAAGAGCATGAAGTTTTATGTGTAGGTCCAATATCGGTGTCTCCTGCTTTACAAAACAAAGGAATCGGGACAATCCTAATAGATTATTCTATTTCAAAAGCAAGAAAAATGGGATTTAAAGGAATGATATTATTTGGAAATTCCGGTTATTATCATCGCTTTGGATTTAAAAATGCAAAAGAATTTAAAATTGCTACTAAAGACAATCAAAACTTTGAACCCTTTATGGCATTAGAATTAATTGAGAATGGATTAAAAAATGTAAAGGGCCTATTTTATGATGATGAAGCATTTGTAATTAATGAGGAGCAATTATTAGAATTTGAAAAACAATTCCCGATAAAAGAAAAGAGTAAACCAATTTTTGATTTAAGACAATATACCTAATAAACCTTATTTGGTATTTCTGTTTTAGTTGTTAACTAAAAATTTATAGTCTATTTAAAAATATTAATCTAACTAAGAAAAAATGAAACTAAAATTTGGTTATATAATTTTTGTAGTTATCACTTTAATTACTGCTTCTTGTGAAAATAATCCAATAGATAAACAAGAAAAAAAGAAACAGGATTTTATTACTTTACTTGGCAATTTCCAAAACAATAGGAAAGTAAAAATAAAGGAAATCTCAATTCAAGAATTTGAAGAATTCACACGTAAGCTAATTCAGTATGAACTATTTGGAGAAACAATTCAAGCGTATGTTTTAATTCCTAATAATAGTAAAGGTAAAGTACCAGGAATACTTGCAATTCATCAGGATGGTGAGCATCGGCCATATGAATTCGGTAAAAGTGAGCCAGCAGGAATTCATGGTGACTCTTCCTTATATTATGGGCTCGAGCTATGTAAAAAAGGATATGTGGTAATTTGCCCTGATAGATTTGGTTTTGAAAGCAGAATGCTTCAGAAATCAAAAAACTGGAATGATTTTGCTTCATTTCCTGTTTCACTTGAATATAACCAGCAAAGAATTTATTTAACTGAAGACTTATTTATTGGAGCCAGGTCATCTCAATTGATTACAGAAGGTAAAACAATGATGGGTATGACAATTATGGAACTTAAGTATGCCATTGATATACTGTGTTCACTTAAGGAAGTTGATAAAGAAAAAATAGGTGTTATAGGCCATTCTGCAGGAGGTTTCTTATCTGGAATTTTAATGTATGTTGACGATCGAATTAAATTAGGTTGTTCTTCATGTGGCAGTTTTTTATTGTCAGATATTTATAATGATACTTACTTACGACCAATGAATGGATTTTGTGGTTTACTAACAATTCCGGGAATTAAACAATGGGGAGATTTTGATGATGTAATTGAGGGTATTTATCCCAGGTCTTTTATTGAGCTTTCTGCTGATATTAACAGATCAAAAGTCTTTGAAAAAGCAATGAAAAAACAGAAATTTAAAGGAAATGAAATTGTGATTAAACAGAAGTATTTTAATCTAGGACAACATACATTTACCAATGAAATGAGAAACGAGGCATATAGCTGGTTTGAAAGACAATTCAACCAATAGCAGAATACTGAATTTTATTTATAAACAATAATAATAACTATAAATACTTAAAAAAATGAAAAACAAATCAATAGAAATGCAAGCATCAATCAGGCTTGTAAATGATAGACTTAATTTCATCGGAACAGTAGATGAAAACGATCCAATCTCAATCGATTACATTGCTCCACTGGGCGATAATCTAGGTTATACTTCATTGGAACTTTTACTTTTGAGTTTAGGTTCATGTATTGGAACCGCTGTATTGACTTTTCTTCGAAAAATGAATAAATCGATTACTAAATGTGAAATACATACAAAAGGAATTAGAAAAGAAGAGCATCCAACTGGATTTAAAAACATTTTTGTTGAAATAGAATTAGTTTCTGATAATGTAACAAAAGATGATATGGATAAAGTTATTTATCTTACAGAGGATAAATACTGTCCAGTATATTCAATGATTAAAGGAAACACAAACATAGAAATTAGTTATATTCTCAATAAATAGATTAAAACTACATTAAATTGAAAATTCTAGTTGCTGAAAAATCTAAAAGCAACTTAGAATTTTCGAAGGAAGATAAATCTCTGAAACAAGAAGCATCCCATGTTTACCAATTATACCTTCAGGGTATTTTAAGAGAAATCTATTTTAACGAAATGCATTCGGCTATTTTGGTCCTAGAGTGTAAAAATAAAACTGAAGCATTTGAAAATCTAAGCTCACTCCCGTTAGTTGGAAAAAATTAATTTCATTTCATATTATGGAACATATGCCATATTGTGGATATGAAAGATTAATAAAACTAACTTCTTAATTAATTATAATTCCATCATACATTTTTATAAAACGGTCTTAGCGAAACAGGATTAAGATAGGTTGTTTTCTCTATCCATCATTACTTTGTTCCATAAATAAGGTACTAAAAGAATGAAAAAAAAATCATGTGGAACTAAAAAATTAAAAAGATGAAACTAGAATGTTTTACAAAAGTCGATGATGTTCCTGAAAAAGAATGGGAAAATTTTGTATCGAGAGAAACTGTTGGATTAGAATTAGATCATCTGAAAGCAATAGAATATTCAGGGATTAATGGTATTCACCCATATTATTTTATAGGATTTGAAGACGAGAAACCTATTGGAATAGCATATTGCTTTACGGTTATAGTTGACCTTGCAAGTATGGCAAACAGTTACCCCGCTGAAGTTTTAAATACCGTAAAAACATGGAATCCTGGATTTATGAACCTACGTGTACTTGAAGTTGGCCATATTGCCTCTCTGGGATCTACAATTAAGGCATTACAAAATTACAACGATCAATTTATTCAAATTTTAGCTGAAAAATTTGATGAGATTGGCAAATTAGAAAATATTGATTTATGCCTTATAAGGGATATTCAGCCAAGTGATTACCATTGCTATAATAAATTAGAAAAGAATGGTTATCATCCAACTCAAGGTTTTCCAATAGCCCGAATGAAACTAAATTGGTCTGATTTTAATGATTACCTGTCAGCGCTTAAATCCAAAAAACGTATTAATATTAAAAAACGGATTGAAAAACTAAAAGATCCTGAGATAAATGTTGAAGTTATTGAGGATTATGCTCCACTTGCCGATGAACTTTCAGCGCTTTGGTTTAATGTAGCCAAGAAAAATAATGGCTATCAGCATGAACAACTTACGCCAGAGTATTTTATATCAATAGCTAAATATCTTAAAGACCGAAGCCATGTTGTTGCAATAAAAAAAGATGATAAAATAATTGCATTTACTTTGAATCTTATTGGAGATGATGAATATTTTGGTGTTTCTGAAGGATTAGATTATTCCTTCCGTGATAAATATGAACTATATGCAAATAATATGTTCGAAAGTCTTCGTATGGCTTGCCAACTTAAGAAGAAAGTATTTAATATTGGTATTACATCATACGATTTTAAAACTTTTATAGGGGCCAAACCAGAACCGGTTATTTATCTTGTAAAAGCAATGAAAAAAAATCAATGTAGTGCTGCATTTGCTAATTTCATTGGAAAAAACATTATTCAAGCCAAAACTGAACATAAGGTATTCAAGGATGATGAAATACCGGAACAACAAGTCACAGCAAAATACGAGGAAACAACAGGTAATTCGTTACAGGTTAGTGATCCTTTTTCAAAACATATTAAGTTCCTCAGAGCAAACGAAGTCAGATCTGTTGATTTGTATCCCTATTTTCCTGTTTTTGAAAGTGCACAAGAGCCAATCATAAACCATAATGGCAAACAGATTATTATGTTAGGAACTAATTCATATATGGGATTAGCTACACATCCTAAAATAATAGATTCAGCCTGTCGGGCAATACAAAGGTACGGAACGGGATGTTCAGGTTCTCCTCTACTTAATGGAACTCTTGATTTGCATACTCAATTGAGCAATAAACTTGCGAATTTCTTGTCTAAAGAAGATGCCTTGCTATTTTCAACAGGTTATCAAACTAATGTGGGAGCCATTTCGGCTATAGTAAACCGTAATGATATCCTTATAATGGATGAAAGAAATCATGCCAGCCTTGTTGATGGAGCGAAACTTTCCGGAGCAAAACTGGTTCGATATAAACACAATGATATACAATCTTTAGAAGATGTTTTGAAAAGATTTGCCGATGAGTCTAAGCTAATTGTAACTGATTCATTATTTAGTATGGAAGGTACATTAATTGATCTTCCAGAAATAGTAGATCTTGCAAAGAAATATCATGCCAGATTAATGCTTGATGAATCGCATGCAATTGGAGTATTTGGTAAATCAGGCAGAGGTGTTGCTGAACATTTTGAATTAACAAAAGAAGTTGATCTTATTATGGGAACGTTTAGTAAGTCCTTTGCTTCAATTGGGGGATTTGTAGCAGGAGATCAGGTAATAATTGACTCTTTAAGGCATAATGCACGTTCACATATTTTCTCTGCAAGTTTGCCCCCTGCATCTGTTGCGGCTATATTAACTGCAATAGATATTATTGACGATGAGCCATGGAGACGAAAACAGATAATGGAAAATGCTTATCAGTTAGCATCCGGATTAAAAAAGCTAGGATATAAAATCCATTATAACAACAGTCCAATTATTGGTATTCATTGTGGGCACGAGCTTTTAACCTTAGCTGCATATCAAGAACTTTTTAAAAATGGTGTTTTTGTCAATCCTGTAATGTCGCCTGCCATACCAAAGTACGAAGAAATGTTACGTGTAAGTGTAATGGCAACCCATACCAAAGAAATACTAGATGATGCGTTGGAAGTTTTTGGGAAAATAAGAACAAGTTACTGGCCAAATAATAACTAAATATCAAGTACCTATGAAAACAGAAATTTTAACTAATGGAACTTTTCAGAAACTAATCTATTCTGCCTCTTTAGCATCTTCAGCTGACAATATGCAACCTTGGGAATTCAAAAAATCTGATGACTCAATCGAAGTACATTGTGCAAAATCAAGACTACTGCCCACCGATATTTTCAATATGTTTACATGGATAAGTATAGGGGCAGCTATTCAAAATATTGTAATTTCAGCCGAAGCAAATAACCTGGTATCATTTATCGATTATAATCCTTCAATTACCATTGATAACCTGATTGTCAGAATAAGATTTCTGAGGAGTTACTGCAACAATTATTTAGAAAAATGGTTGGCTAAAAGAATGTCAAATCGTAATCCTTATTTGCCAAAACCTCTTAAACAAGAAATAATTTCTAAGCTTTCAGAGAATGTTATGCAATTCAATTCGAAAATCTATTGGACCACTTCATTTTTTGATTTCGCTATTTTATCAAAATTAGATGCCAATTCATCATACATCAGGCTTGAACACAAACCCTTTCATGATGAGCTGTTCGATATTCTTCGATTCTCCAAAAAAGAGCTTGAAAAAGTTCGTTATGGATTATGTTTTGATGATATCAATGTACCCCGCACAGCCTCTATTGTTGCCAAATATTTAAGCAATTGGACCATTAATAAAGTAGTAAGTAATTTAGGATTAAGTCGGTTAGTTGCGAAGAATCTATCTGTTAAGCTTAGAAAAACAGGTGCAATTTGCCTTTTAACAGTACAAAAAAGCAATCCGCAATCATATATCGAGGCAGGCCGGGCAATGCAACAACTCTGGCTTGCAGCTACTGCTCAGGGATTGTCAGTGCAACCTTATGGTGTGTTACCACAATATTTTACACGACTCTTGTTTGCACCAGAAAGTTTTACTCCTGAACATTTAGGAACGATTCAGAAAAATAAAGAAATTTTCTATTCAGTATTTCCTGAAGCTGAAAACGAATACCCTGCAATAGTTCTTCGAATAGGAATTTCGAAAAAACAAAAAAACAAAAGTATGATCAGGTTAAATACAGATAGGATCATTAAAGAATAATTAATTTCATCATATTATATTTTCAATTGTCAGGTAAATTGTTTGTAAATTAGTTGTTTGAAATAAAATTTTAAAAATAGATATGGATTCAAAAATTAAAAAACTTGGATTATTAAGCTCATTTGCTATTTATATTCCTGCAGCTATATTGATGTTTTGTTTAACAAAATATGTAATACCCTATCTGAGTATAATTACCGGACAAGAAACAATTTTATTCTGGTTTATTGTTGGTGGATTAGGTGTGTTTCTACCTTTGATTTTAACAGGTTTTTTTATACTAAAGTCGGAAGGTTACTCAATTACCAGAGAAACATTGATTGATCGGCTCAGATTCAGGAAAATCACTAAAAAGGACCTTCTTTGGATCTTTGCAGGATTAATTTTAGTTGGGCTATTAAGTGTAATAATAATGAAAAGCATGACTCTGTTCTTAGGCAAATTTAACCATTCTCCTTCATTTATGATCTTTGAACCATTAACAAAAGGAAGATACTGGTTACTTTTAGTATGGTTTCCTTATTGGATTTTAAATATACTTGGAGAAGAGTTTTTATGGAGAGGCGTTATGTTTCCCAGACAAGAAATTGCATTTGGTAAATACACGTGGCTTATACATGGATTTGGCTGGGGAATTTTTCATATTGCTTTTGGGTGGCAATTGTTAATTACATTGATACCACTCATTTTTATACAATCATATATTATTCAAAAAACTAAAAACACATGGGTTGGAGTAATAATGCATGGTGCATTAAATGGGCCTAGTTTTATAGCAATTTGTTTTGGATTAATTTAATTCTGTTCAATCGAATAAAAACCTTGGTAAATAAAGAATGAGATAAACATAGAATTTTAAATAATGCTATTGCATAATACATTTCTTTAACTTTTTTCAAACATTATAAACCTCAAACCATCATTAATAAATATATATATATTGAATGTATCAGGTTATTTTGGCTTATTTGAAAGATTTACAGTCTTTCTAACGAATTCTTTTTTTTCAATAATATTTATGAAAAATTCTGCAGCTGAATTTCTGCTTAGAACTGAACTTGGGGGATTTATTCCCTCTGGTGTAGCTATCGCGCCAGTTAAATTTGTTTTATTTAAAAGCATAGGTGCCCTGCAGATTGTATAATCTATCAATGAATTTTCAAGAATAGCTTCCTGTTTTCCATGGTCTATAAAAGCATGTTTTAAATTGCTTATGGAAACTATAAATTTTAAAATCCCAGGTGATGTTTTCCAAGAACGTCCTGCCCCTATTGCACTTAAAGCAACAAATCTTTTAATGCCACTTTTTTCCATGGCTTTTATGGCATTGGATGCAGATTTTGAGATTAAATCTTTTGGTGCCACGAGCGATGCCCATGGATTGTCTGATTTTCTCGATACATTAAGAGTATTAATAACTGCATCACATCCGATTATAGCTTTTTCAAGGGTTTCGTAGTCATATGGTGTCCCCTGAGTAATATCTATTTTAAAATCCTTTATTTTTTCAGGATTACGAGCAATTGCGGAAATCTCATATCCTCTCTTTAATGCTTCCTCAATAACATATTTCCCTGTTCTTCCTGTTGCGCCAAGTACTAATATTTTCATAATTGCCTCCTTTTAATTTTAATGAAACAAAATCCATTTGTATCTGTCCTTAAATCGTTTATCAATAATCGGGGTATTGATTAAAGATAATCTTTTTCCTGTTGAAAAAGGACAATAGACAGCATAATAATCCATAACATGCAGCCACCAATTGATACGTTCCCAAACCTCTACCCATGGGATTGGCAGATTTGAAGCAATAATTTTGAATTTCTTAATTAAAAAAGAAATCTTATTAAGTTATAATTACCAGGATATCAAATTATTGAATACTGATGCTATAGATATTTAATATCTGATTAAATAATTCCAATTCGTCTTGCATATATTAAGGCTTGTGAGATGTTTTTTGATTTTGTTTTGCTCAAAATGTTTTGTCTGTGATTATTTACAGTATTTACACTTATAAATAATCTGTCGGAGATATTCTTACTATCTAAACCTTGTGAAATTAATCCAAGGATTTCGAGTTCTCTTTTAGTTAATAATTGATCAGATGTGGTATCCAAATCATCTTTAAATAAATGAAGTTTGCTGGTTTTTAAGTTAATCAATTTTCGTTGCGGAGGTTCATCTGTCGCTTTGTCTGATATCAAATCAATAATTTTTAAAATTAACCAGATATTATTTTGTTTGTCAAGTTCCAATACAACCACCTGTTGTATAAAGCGCAAATAGGAACCAATAGTATTGATTAACCTGAAATCAACGATTAATTTGTAATCCAATTTTTCTTCAGCTGGTAATTGATTTAAAAAATTAAACGTTTTAATAATTGTATCTATAACAAAGGGGAAATCATCAGGATGCATTAATGAGTAAAAAAACTCAGGTCCAACTTTGTAATCAAAGTTTAGCTGATAACCAATAACCTTGTCAAATTTTGAACAAAGCAAAATATAATGTTTCTTATTCATATCAAAAACAGTAAGAGAACTGTTTTCTACTTCAGCCAATTTTTCGAGTAGCCGTTTATTTATTTCAAATTTTTTATAATCTGTATCATCAACAATACATTTATAATCATTGAAAAGGTCATTGAATTTTTTAAGATAGATATCAATTTGATTTGACATAAAAATTGATGAAAAATAACTATTTCGTAATGAGTTAAGCTGAAATATATTTGTATAAACAAAAATAAGTAAAACTATGATAGATTATAATAGAACTTTACAGCTTTTTTATGCCGGGGTATTAGCTGATTCGGTAAAATACTATGATAAAGCAGGAATATTGGGTATAGTCACTGAAGAAAAAAGAAAACAACAGGAAGTTGCTGCGGCGGCCCAACTTAAACAGCTTGATATAAAATCTGTTAGCGAACTATTCGAAGAATTTTCGAAAATCTTTGGTTGTATTAATTGGGAAGTAAAAACTGCAAAAACAAAAACCACAGCTCATGGGAAATCATGTTTATTATGCAGTATATCAAAACGAATGGGCACTGCTCAGCCATGCTTTTTGTATTGTATCAATCCTTTTAAAGCTCTAATCAATCATATAAATTCGGAGTATACATTAAAAATCAATCAAACACTTTGGGAGTCTGATCAATGTATTTTTGAAGTTTTAAACACTTTAGAAAAATGAAAAAATTACTCTTTATATTTTTTTTCTTTCTTGTAGTTTTTGTTTTTGGTACATTATGGATATATGTATTTAAAACTGCGGGTGAAAAAGCAGCCAATAATGGCCAATTGGATGTTAGAATTAGTGATTTATCTGATGGTGAATATAATGGAAAATATAGTTATTGCTATGGATTGATACAAAGTGATGTTTATTTTAAGATCACTAAGGGTCAGTTAGTAATTTGTAAATTTAAAAGATTAACTGGAACTCCTAAATATGGTGCTCCGGAAGCAATTATAAAACATATTAATAAAACAAAAAGTTTTGACCTGGATGCAGTAACAGGTGCTACAATTACAAAAAATATAGCTATTGCCGGAATTAAAAATGCAATTGAAAGAAAGGGAAAAAATAAATTATATGTAGAATTAAAAAAATAAATACATGAAAACACTTGTAACGTTTTACTCACAAACTGGAAATACCGAAAAAGTTGCACATTCAATTTTCGATGTTATTGATGGCGAAAAGCAATTGAAAACTCTTGATAAAGTTAAAAACCTCGACGGATACGATCTTATTTTTATTGGGTTTCCAATTTATAACTTCGAGCCTATTGATAAAGCAAAAGACTTTCTTTTAAATAAAATTAAAGGGAAAAATGTAATCCTATTCATAACCTTGTCGTTAACTGCTGCTCCCAAAAGTGAGTTAACGGATAATCTTTATTATACTACTGTTAAAAACTGCAAAAATTATTGTTCTACAGGTAATCTTTTGGGTTTCTTTGATTGTCCAGGTGAATTATCTGCAAAAACAGCCGAAGCTTTATTAAAAAGCAACAATCCTGAATTACAAATGTTTGGTGCAATGAGAGAATTTACCATTGGTTATCCCACAAAGAACAATCTTCTTGATGCACAAAAATTTGCTTTGAATAAATTAGCTGAATTTAATAAATGTAAAATTTAGTTTAATATAAATAACTTGAAATAGTTCAGAAGGATTTAATACAAACCTATTTATTAGCAAAATAGCTAATAATTCAATTTGGTTTATTATTAACCTGAAGAAAACAAGCAATACTTAAACCTTTGAGAAGTTATTGTTTGCTAGTGATTCTTTAAGTTAAATTTTAAGCAAGCTCAAAACTTAAATCATATAATGAATTTTATCTTATATCACCTTACAGAATCTTCGGATGAATAATCTATTTTCTAAGGTCTTAAAAATCCCCCATCAATAATTAAAAGTTGGGTTCCATTTTCTGAAAAGGATCAATGTGAACTTAAATTATCAGAAACAACATATCCCATTCCTTTAGTAAGATGGAATTTATTACCATCTTCATTTTCCGACCAGAAATCTCCTTCTAAACAATAAAAAATATGTCCTTTCTGGCACCAATGATCAGCTAAATAACCCTTAGAGTATTCAACAATCCTTATCCTAAGATTTTCAAAATCGAGGGTTTTCCAAAATGCTTTACCTTTTTCTCCATTGTGAATTGTTGTTGGAATTTTCTCCCAATCAATAACCTGAAAATTAATATTATGTAAATCTATAGTGTGTTAATTCTGTTAACTTTTTAAAAATTTCAATATAAAATACATAAGCTTTATAAACAACTAAGGTAAAAATTTTCTTAATCCCTTATTTTTATTTTTAAACAATTGTTTTCTGCATCCAGATAACATCAAATGCAATCCCTTTTTTAATGCCAACTTTTTTAAACCGGCCACATTCTGTAAACCCGTTTTTTTTATGAAATGCAATACTTTGCTCGTTAAGTGATGAAATACTTGCTAATATTTGTTGTATTCCCATATTTTTTCCTTTACTCTCCAATAATTTTAAAGCAGTTTTACCCAACCCCTTACCTACATCTTTTGGTAATATAAAATAAGTAATTTCAGCAGTTCCTTTAAAAGTCAAAAAAGGATGGTGTTTTTTAAGAAAACAAAAACCGATAACTTTACTTAATGATTTATTAATTATTGCAAATGCAGGATAGTCTTTTGTCTTCTCTAAAAAGCAATCAAAGTATTCATAGCCTACTTTTTCCTCGGAATACGCCGCAAAGCTATTCTCGATATAGTAATTATATATATCAATAACAGCATTTCTGTGTGTTTCATTCAATTTCTCAAATATATACTTCATTTTATATTGCATTTGAGGTTACCTTGCATGTCTCCCTTATTGTTTGAGAAAGCAATTGAATTCCTTCATTAATCTGATGAAGAATTGGAAATGAATAATTAAGCCTGAGTGTATTTTGTCCTGAACCATCGCAATGAAAGGGGCGACCTGTAACATAAATTACATTGTTTTCAACTGCTTTTTTAACCATTTCTTTTGAATCAACTGTTTCAGGCAATGTCACCCATAAAAACATGCCTCCTGTAGGTGTTGACCAATTCACATAACTGGGCATAAATTTTTCTAAAGAATCTAACATTGCTGAATTCTTTTCTTTATAAATACCAATTGCATTTTTTATTGTTTCTCTCATCTTGCCTTCTTTTATATATCGGGCAATAATTAGCTGATTAAATGTTGGCGAACAGAGATCAACTGATTGCTTCATAAGAGCAAATTTTTCGATTATATCTTTCTGTGCTGTCATCCAGCCAAGTCGCATACCAGGAAATAACATTTTTGAAAATGTTTTAAGTTGAATAACACCATTACCCGAGGCAAGTGACCAAAGACTTGGGTTAAGTGCACCGTCAAAACATATTTCACGATACGGAGAATCCTCTACAATGGGTATTTCCCAGCGAGAAGCAAGCTGAATTAATTCTTTCCTTTTTTCAATACTCAGGACTATTCCCGAAGGATTTTGATAATCAGGAATAGTATAGATAAATCGGACTTTTTTACCTTTATTCATTTTTAATTTTAGAACATCTTCCAATTGATTTAAATCCATTCCATCATCCTGAAGCCGAATTCCATTCATAATAGCACCTGCTCTACTAAATGCCTGAATAGCTCCCAGGTAGGAGGGCAACTCCATGATGATCTCCGAGTCTTTATCTACCATAACCAGCGAAAGTAAATCAAGTCCTTGTTGCGATGATGATGTAACGCAAATCTGGTTGTTTTCAACATACTCACCAAAATCTTTTGAATGTGACACCAGAGATTCAATAAAATCTGGTTCTCCTGGTGTTGGTCCATATTGTAGTGCAATAAGTCCCTTTTCTTCAAGTATTGTTTTAGTAATCCTAGAAATATCATTTATAGGAAATAAACTTGGATCAGGTAACCCACCCGCAAAAGAAATTATCCCCTCAATTCGAGTGTATTTTAGTAACTCTCTTATTTCAGAGCTTACAACTCTTTTGGCAAATTCAGAATATATTAAGTTCATAGTTTTTTTCACAAAATTATTTCTAAATTATATGAGTCAAAACATCCAATTTATTATTATTTTTAACCAACCAATTTTGAAAGAAGATGTTATTATTAATTGACAAAAACAAGGCAGAACCTATCTTTCAACAACTCATTCATCAGATTAAGTATCTTATTGAAAATGGAGATCTGAAAGAAGGATTTCAAATGCCTTCATCACGACAATTAGCCACTTCGCTTGGAATAAACAGATCAACTGTTATTCGAGCCTATGAAGAGCTTTGGTCGTTAGGTTATTTAGACAGTACACCGGGATCTTTTACAAGAGTTAGAAAACGTAAAATATTAAAATCAAATCCATCTGAAGAAACTGCAAATGAAAATTTTTGGGAAAACTCATTAGTAAATAATTTCCCTGAACAAATTTACAGGCCAAGTAATCATATTAGTGACAATTACAATAAAAACATTAATTTTCATCGGCTTGAACCTGATGTCAGGTTAATTAATAAAAAATCATTTAGCATTTGCTATAATAAAGCAATAAATGAAACAAATTATAACATATTTGGATATTGTCAATCTCAGGGATATAAACCATTAAGGCAGGTTATTGCTTCGCATATGCGTTTACATAGTGTAAATGTTACTGTAGATAATATTCTGATAACGAATGGTTCGCAAAATTCATTACAACTAATTTTTCAGGCATTTGTCGGAAAAGATGATATTATCGCTGTTGAAAGTCCTACTTATTCAATGTTAATTCCCTTAGCCAGATTTAGCCATTGCAAAATTATTGAAATACCAGTTAATAATGACGGTTTAGATATAAATATCTTAAAAAAGCATCTGAAAAAAAATAAAATAAAGATGCTATTCACAATGCCTACCTTCCAAAATCCAACCGCCATTACAATGCCTCAAAATAAAAGAGAAGAATTACTTTCTATCTGTGAAAAAAACAGTATAATTCTAATTGAAGATAGCATAGAAGAAGAGCTAAAGTATTTTGGCAAAGTTCATCTCCCTATAAAATCCATTGATCATAAAAACATAGTAATATATTTAGGAACTTTCTCAAAGGTTCTATCACCCGGATTACGTCTGGGCTGGATTATTGCAGACAAGGAATGTATTCGAAAATTAACCGCATTAAAAACTATTTTTGATTTATCGACAAATACCTTTAGCCAGGTATTAATATATCATTTTTGCAATTTGGGTTATTATGAGCTTCATCTTAGAAAATGCTTAAGAGCCTTTCGTAAAAGGATGAAAGTAGCACTAAAAGCACTAAAACAATATCTACCATCCGAAAAAGCTTCATGGAACGAACCCTTGGGCGGATTTCTAATATGGGTTAAAATTAAAATCAATGCACAGAACATTAATATTGAAGATCATCTATCGAAATTTGGAGTTAGTGTTGTTGATGGTAAAAACTTTTTTATAAAACCAACGAATGAAACTTTTATTAGAATTTCGATCTCAAATTGCAATGAATCAGAAATTGAAGAAGGAATAAAAAGAATAGGTATTGCTTTAAACGCAATAAATTGATTTTTAAAAAATATATTTAAATGGAATTATAATAAGAAATATTTAAGCTAAAGACTAAATCGACAATATTTTTCTATGTCAAAAATAAAGACGACTTTCCTGTAAATATATTAATCTAACAAGTGTTATTGTTGTAATATATTGATTTAATGTTTATTAAGTCTATTTTCCAATACAGAAAGTAATTATATTTGCATTATCAACTAAACTATTGTCCATTACGCAATTTTAAAAAAGTTAAAAGTTGTAACACAGTTGTAATAAAACTAGAATTTTGACCTTTAGGCACGTTTTTGAATCAGTTCCTTATAAGATTCTTAAAAATCAACCGATAAGAGAATAAAATCTTCGATTTTAATACTATTCAACAATTCATATCCAAATAATATTTATACCAGTTTTTTATCCAGTCGTAAGACTTTCTTTTCCTGTTCCAAATCATCTATAAAACGTAATCTTCATCCTTGCTCTTTTCTTTATGTTAATCCAAATAGTTTTAGTCGGTCTTTTACAAATTCAATAATTTTCTTTGTATTACTATACCCTTTCGTAATAGAAATAAACATTTTATTAAAAAATTATATCAAATGGGGTATAATTTTATATTCTTTAAATGTCTAATAACCATCCAAATTTTATCAAATACAATATTGTTTTAGGAAACTATTAAAACATTGGCTAAACTATGATTTAAACAAATTAACAAAAAAAAATTTAAAGCGTTCATTACACCAAATTTCATAAAAAGAAAAAGCCCACGCAGCACACTCCGTTGGCTTATTCAAATTTAAACTCGAAATTCTTTTTATGATGAAACTTAATGTGACTTTCGCCTATTTCACTTCAATATTTCTCCTTTAAGTAATTCCGAACCATAAAGTTAGATTAATAATTAAGTTTTTCCAAATATTATTTAATATTTCTTATGAAAAAAATTGCCAGTTTTATATATTGCCGTAATAAAAGAATTTGGAATGTTTATTTCTCTTTCAAATTCTGACTTAGAGTATGTTAATACTCTATTTTCATCCAGAATTGATTTACCCGAATTCTGATACACTCGATCGCTTCTTTTTAATTAATATCAATTTCTGTAATTATCAACGTATCATGTCACAATAGATATTAGCAGTAACATTAATCATTTATTCGAAAATAAAAATTTCTTCCGTTTCGGTCAGGCTTACCTTATACCCTACGATTTTCTCAATAGTGTGTTTCATATTAATCAACTTCCAAGCTGGAATAGGATAAATACATTTTCAATTTCAGATTCTGTTAATGATTTGAAATCAGCAGCGCCATCAACTTTGAGTTTTAAAGAAACATATCCAATTGTCGCTACAGTTAAATCTCGAGTAGCATGTGAGGCAAAATCAGTACTTACCGGAATATCATTAATTGATGCCGCCGCACTTGTCACTTTTATGCTAGCAATATAATCTGTTACTGCCTCATCTTTAGATTGAACAAATAAATGCATTTTTTTAATTTGCAATACGCTTAATTTTCCGCGAATAAAGAACTGGTAGTGTTCGGCTTTTATTTCGAATTTCATTTCTTGGTCTTCTATGCCAACAGGATTTAAAAACTTATACCATTCAGTTCCAAATTCATGTTTTAAACTAAATAACCTTGCTGTTTCGGAGGGCAAGTTATCCTGAACATTTGTATTGGCCGCAACTTTTAATTGGCCACCTCCTCCTCGTGATGTATAGCTAATGTGTAATATAACGTCAGATAATGAATCAAAATCAAAGTAGTTATTTTCCTTTGGCAAGCTTATTTGCCAATCACTGATGACACCGGCTCCTTCAAAGGGCAAATAACGCTCGTCATTAAAATTCAGTTCAAACATGCCATTATCATTTTGAGCACTACTGGTTGCAATTGATGAAATAGCGCCAAACATAGATTTAAAACGATTATCGTTTTCATCCACTTTTGCATAAGCGCCTCCATTAAGTGTAGCATCCATTCTTGTTTCATTCTTAAGTATCGAAAGCGTACAATTAACGCCTGTGAATGGTCCGACGACGCAAGGAATGCTGATAGAAACATTTTTAATTCTACGCATATAATGACCCGGATAATCCATGTCAAATATCCACTCCGGTAATGAGATTGTGCATTGACCAGTCTCTCTTAGTGTTATTAAAGCCAAGGGGGCAATCTGAGCAAGTGAAATGTGTTTGGTAATTTCAAATTCACGTTTGTTCTGATTTATATATTCAGCTTCCAATCTATGTAAATCAGTCATTAGTTTATCTCCAGACAACAGACCCTTTTTCAAACTATCCCAATACCCAAATTGAACAATGTTTGAGTCAGTAATTCCAAGCTCATACATATAACACTTCTCAGCTCTTTTTGCCATATCATAAGCTAGCTGATATGCCTGGAAGTAAACAGTGGAAATTTGCGTAATCATCCAATTATATAATTGGTCATTAGTGTATTTATTACGCATGTATTCATCAACAACTTTAGCATTTTCAATTTGTAATTCCTGGTTTTCAAGTTCCATTTCAGCAATGGCCTGGCGAATTTCTGCTGCGTTTATTTGAAATTGGATTTGGTCAATTTCGATCGTCGCAAGACGACCTTGAAAATCCCAATCATCTTTTCTTCTATAATAGGAACCCAAAGTTGATGAAATTGCCGCGCCTTTATCCAAAGCTGTCGCAATTGATCTTAAAGTTTGTATTGCCATTTCTGCACTATTCCCTATTTGCTGACCTCCCATTGTAGCATTAACTGTTGGAGTACCTCCGAATCCAGCCGCACCAGCCAAAAAATCGGGAATTAGTTTGAGACCTCCAGAAACAATATATCCTATTGCAACAGTTGCTTCAAGTGCAGTAGAGATTCCTGATAAAGTCATAGCAATTATTTCTCCTGCATTCATAAAATCTCTTCCCTCATAATATATTTTCTTTTCTTCAGCGGATTCTTTAGATTTATTTAAACTTCCAATTGTTTCAACCACTTCATCAATTTGTTTTTTACGAACTTGTTTTACAGCTTCTAATAATTGAATCTCGTGTTGCGATCTCATTAAGGTTAACGTTTCAACATCCTTTTTCTCTAATGCACTTAATAATTTTTCTCCAAGCGCTTTTACTTCGTTGCAAAATTCAATTGCTTTTTGAATCACGATTCTGAAACGATAAAAAGGCGTTGGCGCAGCAAGGTCGTTTAGCACACTGCTTAAATCAATACCAGCAGCAGCTGCTTTAACTAATAAAGCCGGGTCAATTGGAGGTTCAAACAAAGGAAGCTGCCGTACAATACCAGCAATGTTCATGCAATGGCGTATTTTGTACAACCGGTCTTCAACAGTATCCCAGTATTTCGTTAGGAAATCATTTGGAGGGATACAGAAATAAAACATGTCCAGCTTAGGTATGGGTTCTGTACCTCTTGTTGAAGAAACCACAGTAATTGGTAATAAGGTGTCTTCAATTGCGGCTGGCACCATTACATTGCCAAATTCATCCAGTTTATTTTCTATTTCATTAAATGTAAGTTCGTCATGTTTTACAGTTGGCACCTTTTGCGGACGATCACCCAATATTTCGTAAGCAAGCATATACAAAAGCGATGCTTCGTTGATTGATTCAATGGTATCTCTTTTAAATAACATATCTCCCCATGCAATTAAATTATCGAGATATTTCATTACCACATTTTTTTGGTACGCAACAGGGCGATAGCGAGCGATAAGATGCGGTTTGAATGGATTATTTCTCCATGCACTTAGCAGTTCTTTATTATTGTCCAAATGAAGATTGGATAATATGGATTCAATTCTTTGCTTTCTATAATCGGAAGAATTGTATTCATAAAAAGGTTTGGTAATCCAATAACGCTGCGGAACTTTATTACCTTCAATATTTGTGGGGTCGAAAATATAATGAAACCATGTCATCGCATCCTCAAATTTTTGATTCTGCATTAGCTTGCAGGCTACCATTAAAGGTGCATGAAAAAATAATTCCCAGTTATAAATGGAATTCGCTCCACTAAAAGAAAAATCCACAATATCTCTTTGTGCCGTACTGTCAATAACAGCAGAAGAAGTAGGAGAATAACTGTTGAAATTGAAATTATTTGCGGGAGTAAAATTCTGAGGTTGAACCTGGATTTTACGATTCAATAATCCATCAATACCATCACGATTAAATTCACGAATAAATAGCATGGTATATGGGTGGTAAAACGGAAGGAAACGGTATTTCCTGCTCTGAACAATGATTTGTCCATAATTCTTCATTCGTGCTTCCCATTCCGGTTTAATAAAAAATGCACGCTGATTATCCTGATAAAACAACGGATGATCCGTTTTCATTGTATCCAATTGCAAATCCTGTTGAGTGATAACCAATTCAAATGGTGAGAGCGCACCAGTAATCAAATCAACTGGAGTATTATCTTCCAAAACTCTAAGATTGGAATTATTAACCGAATTTATTCTATTATTGGTTAAATGCGTATTTTTGAAGTGCATACCTCCAGGTAAACGTAATCTAGGTCCAAATTCGATAGGTTCAAGTTCGTTTATCAATGTTCCAGGCTCACCAAAACTGGAATGTACATAATTATAAGAACTAGTATCAATAGGATTCTCAGCATCTTCTGGGAGATAATATTCGCCTTTTAGTCCTTTAATTTCAACATCTTTAATTTCACCATCGAAAATAAAAGAAGAAGAATGCCATGGAAGATAAGTTTCATTAAAGCGATTTTTAGTTAAGTAAGTTGGGTTTTTTAAAGATTCATTAATTGTTGGAACAGGAATGGGAATGCCAATATTATTTACTATTTCGATTTTCAAACCTGTCGGATTATATTTTTTATGTGGATCATAAAATTTTGTATTATTAAACTCTCTTGATGTTGACAAATAAATATCAAGATAGAGTTCATTAGATATTGATTGATAGTAAGGTTTAATATTATAAGAATGATATGGCCGTTCCCAGGGATGAATTAATTTTTGCTTTGATATTTTTTTAGATGACCAGCCGCCTGTTTTTTTTACTGTCCAGCCTAATTGTACTTCCAATACTTTCATTGGTTCTGGTGCGTCAGTAGGGCCATCAGTTGGTTTTGCAGCAGGAACCTTTTTAGCCTTCATAGGTTTTTCCATGAACTGCAGCCAGAATAAATACAACTTGCGGTTATAAACTACAGGGGTAACGTGATCACCAGCAATGTCTACATCAATCTTTTCCCACGCACTCCAGGTGTTATAGTTCATGTTATATGTCCGATAATAGTAGATATTGGGAATTGCCTTAGTTCGGCCAACTACATGAACAATATTGGTTTCATAACCTACTTCATCAGGATTCAGGTCTTCGATTTGGTGATATAGGCCACAAACTTCAAGATGCGAAACTTCATCCATTTTATGCAAGTAACTTAAGAAAGCGTTTTCAACATTTTCTTTAGTAACCTCGTTTTGCATTAACTCATTTTCCAATTCTTTAAAGAATGGAGATTTATCATCTCGCAACTCAGGCTCGAGCCAATTTTCAGGATAGAAAAATATCTTTCGGTTTGCCTCCCAAATCCTGTAATTTTTCATCCACTTCCATTGCGACCAGGCATTAGGTGAGGTATCATTATTTTTCTCATCCTGCGTAACTACAACATATCTGTTTTCAAGATTAAGAAAACATCGCTGAACAAATAACTGTACAGAACTCAATGCCTGTTTAATTCTTGATGTAAGCTGGCATGAACTCATTTCCACATCAATAAGAAAAAATTTATAAAGAGCATTGGAATCTTTCCAATATTCTGGATTCGGAATTTCTTCATTATTTACAATTACTTTTTGATTGGTATTTCGTAGTGAATTATCAATAAAGTAATCAACTAGCGCTTTGCGCTTTTTTTCTCTGATATCATCATGAAGAGGCGTGATTTTACTCAACCAATCGTCCTGCTCATATTTCGACTTAACCGCCTGCCGTGTTTGCTGTGAAGTAATTTTATCTATTTCTATATTACTATCAATGTTAATAGAATTGTCGGGATTAAATTTACTACCTATTGATATCCAACTAAGTACAGTGGCAGCATCAGTACCTGTTAATCTAAGCTGATCAAAACATTTTATAAGGCGCAAATACAATTCTGCATTGGTATAATCAAGATTGAGGGCAGTATGCCTGATTCCAAGCCCTGACTCAATTGCAGTTAGACTAGCAACTGTATCATCTTTATCGTCCCAATGTGTAAGAGCAGAAATTTCCTGTTTAATCTTCTGATTTGTTTTGGTAGCATCTTTTGCTAAATCTAATATGCTTCTAATTGAAACATCTTCAGGTTCAGGAAATTTAGATTTGAAATAAAGGAAATAAAATAAATTGAGCCACTTCGTAAACTGATTTGGATTTGGAGTTACAGCAATTGTTAGAGGTAGCAATGAAAAATCAATTGTCTTAAAAACTGCTTTATAATCTATAAAATAACTAAGATCTTCAGTTTTAATTTTCATTTTAGAAACTAACAGAGCCGATTTGTGCAACAACAAGTACATTTTAAAATGATCTCCGAAATTACCTTTTGTAATTTCAGTATAATCTCCATTATTATCTTTCGCAATTAAATCATCTTCCTCTAATCTTGTTAAAAGTGTTTTGTTAACAGGCGGAGCGCCAAATGCAAGTAGAAGCTTGTTTAAAAGAACGGCAGACTGCTCTGTTGAAATACTAAAAGAAGTTGCAATATGCGATATAATTTGATTTTTCTTCTGAGTTACAGAATCAGCAAGAAGTAAACTAGCTCTTGCCTGAATTTTTTTAATATCAGCAATCAGGGCGGTTTTATTTGCTGCGGCGTCCGGGTTGGCAGAGCCATCCGCACGCACTAATAAAAGCTTGCTAAATTCGCTGATGAATTTAATTTCATCGGCGCTTACTTCTTCACAGGTAAAATCAATTTTTGATGAAATCAGGATTCCTTGGAAAGAAGAAAAAGAAAAAATGGTATCCTCAGCATTTAATGGAGTAAGCGCATCAGCATTGAACGAAATAAGAGAATTAAGTAAATTGATCCTGGTACGGCTATTTTGCAGAATTTTTCTTAAAGCTTCCAATAATTGAGCAATAGATTCATTTCTGAGCCCAACAGAAGAATCCGGTTTGAAGTTCAGAATATAATCCAGATTTAGAACTGATAATCCTGAAGACTTTATTTTTTCCAGTTTTTCGGTTAAATCATAAGTTATTTGCAAGTCACTAAACGGATCATCTACATTAGTAACATCCATTAGTAAGAGCAAATCATGCACTGACAATTTAAGGGTTCGGGCTAAATATACATATCTGTATAAGACAGAAAGACTATCTATTGTAAGAAATTTATTTGTTTTTGAAACCAACAGATCAAAATCAGTTCGGTTTAATGCCAGAGCAGATAGTATAGTAGGTACAGGATTGTAACCACTTGGGTTTTCTTCTAAAATAATACTTGGATCAGGATTAATATTATCTTGTCGCTGAAGATCTAGCAATTCAAAAGGAAGTGAAGTGTCAATTGGTTGATTTTTATTGTTAAGGTTTCCAATTCCCTTAAATTTACAGTCGACAGGATTGGTAACTGAAATATTTTGAAAAAGCACGTTATATATAGGTTGGATAACAACATCCTGTTTTTCGGGTTTGATTCTTATTTCCCTGTTCATATTTCCATAAAAAACAAGCAATGCTTCAGTAGTTAGTTTTAATCTATCCTGAAGTTGCTTAAATAATTTCAGGTTAATTAGAGTTTCGCCCTCAATTTTGTTTTTTCCAATCTTATCGTTTCTTAATAGTAAATCCAACTCCCACATTTTATATCCGGTTTTTCGCCACAAGCGGATAAAACGATGCATCAGATCGAACTTGGAAAGGTTAAGATTATTAATAATCTGGAGATCAACATCACATGAATCGATAGTTCTGGTAATCTTACTTTTATTTAAATCTGGATTTACAAACTTTACCATTAATAATTCTAAAATTTCATAATACGTTAAACCTGTTCTGTCCTTAAATAAGGAAACACTTATGGTATTTTGGTTTGTATCATATTTCCAATATTTATCCTGATCAACTGACGTGTTTCTTGTGGTAATGATCAAGTCTTTTTCCTTCCATGACATACCGAAGAATTCAGCCGCTATAGAGATATCATCTGGAACTTTTGCTGCCGGATTTGTTTTGTTTTGAAAAGCTTCCATTAATTCAAAACGAGGAACTCTTAAATAATTAAGGTAAGTTCTTGCCTCTTCCTGCCACAGATTAAATGAATTATTCATAGGAAAATCAGCCGATGCAATTATTTTGTATGCATCCTGCTGAATATTTTCAGGCGTAGCCCTTAGCTCTTTTTGTGAAAGTGTAGTTTGATAAATAAAACTTTTATTGCTTATAAGAAAATTCTCTAAAATCTCACATACCAGATCAATATAAGGCAGTGCAACATTTGTATTATCACAATTTAATTTAATGTTTCCTAAATCTGGCCTACGTTCAAACAAAATATCTTTAACTGTTTTAGTAGCATCAATTGCCAAATGCTCTTTCAAAAACCTTAACATATCGGTTAAATAAGCAGCCGGTCCGTAAAGTGATTTACAATGATCACATTCGCAAAAATCTAGAGAGCCAAATAGCGTTTCCAAGTCAGGGATGTCATGAAGCACCTCATTTATTTCAGAAGGTGTATAAATATGAGGGATAATAGCTGCAGGAGTATCGCGATATATCTCCTTTCTGAAATCAGTAATACGGGCAAGCACAGCCATGTATTGAGTTTTGGCGGCCTCATAAACCCGCTCTATATGCCTTTTTTCTACACCGCTTTCTGTCAGGGCTTTTTTAACTGCTTCTTTTCCGGTAAAATAAATCTGCATAGAGCTATGCATTTTTTTATCAATAAGCGCAGCTCCGGCAATTGAGTTCGTGGTAAGTTTATTTATTCTTTGAACAAGTTTTATAGATGCTTTTGTTGCAGGTTCAAGGTTTATGTTATTTTCCTTAATATATTTATCAAGATTCTGCTCTCTGAAATTTAAATCCTTCCGTTCATCAATAAACTGTTCTACAGCTGCAACGTTTTCTATGGCAACCGGATTAACTCTTTTGGCAGTAGCTACTAATGAAACTGCAGGATATAATAATTCACTTCTTGATTTAATTGCCGCAGCATAATTTGCCACTTTTTCATCGGATGTACCACCAGGTGTGTTATCAGGAACCTGTTTGCCATTTGCATTTATTAGTACAACAATATCAGCCTGATCAAGTTTGGCAACATCACTTGGTATTTTAAATTTTTTACCTGCTGCTTTACCTGTATTGTTTTTTATAAACTGAATTGTGGGTAAATGGTTCCTTGAATAATTTGCAATTTCAACTGTTGATGCAAAATCAGCGATGGCTTCGGCACCTAATTGTGGCTCCAGGGTTTTAAGCTCTGTCCAAAATGCTGTATTAATTCCTTTGCTGTCTATAAATATTTTAGCAACGGATGGATAATTAGCATTCTCTATTGCAGACTCATCAAGTAAAGATTGGAGGTTACCGTTCCCAACTAAAATCGGTTTGGTAAGTATGAAATTTGTTCGTAGATGACTTAATGAAGTTAAAATTGTTTCCCGATTTAACTTGATATTTTGAGAAACTAAATTTTGGGAAATTGCATTATCAAGTGCCTGTTGCTGTATTGAATTATCAAGCAGTGCAACTCCATTGGCAGCTCTTTCTGTTAATTGCAAAATAGTCCCCCAATTGCTGGTTCCACGAAGTAAGTCACTAGGTAAATCAGGTAGTAAATTTTGAGCTATGAAAGAATAAAAAACTTCAACCGTTAATGATTTGGGAATATTTACGGATTTAAAAACAAGTTGAGATAAGACCTGTCTCATTATATCATCAGTACTTAAACCTGTTTGTATACTGAGTTGAGATATTTGTTTATCCTCCTGGGTTTCCTTAAGATCTGAAATCTGTTTTTGTCCGATAGCTTTTTGCAATATTTGCCTTTTTATCTCAAATTCAGACTCACCCAGATACTTACCATTATAATTAAAAGTACCATCTTCATTCTTACTTTCTATGAAGTTCACCCAATGAATCCGGTTTACATTATAATGTTTTTGAACAGCTACGGGCTTATCTTGGTCTTTTACCGTAAATAATTTTATTGACAGATGAAAGGAATCTTTTACCCTTCCACTAAAAGGATTAATTGGTGCATCATAAGCAATGTCAAAAAATCCGTTTAGGTGTACCTTCACTGCTGCCAATGGCTGAGCACTTTCTTGATCTAAAACCTTTTCATAGATTTTGATGACCATTTGATTTTTACGTTGCCAGAATTGATTTCGCACAGATCCCCGGATTCGATATCGATGCTCTGAGTCAGCCTTAGGGTTTGCTTCTTTAATTAATTGATTCACCAAAAGACTTGTTGGTTTATCGTAGTGCCCTGTTATTGCAAGGCCTTTTTCTTTTTGGAGCGATATTATTGCTTTAATTGTAGTTTTACCAAAGGTTTGTGTCTTATTTTCATTCTCTGAAATTTTGTAGCCCAGAAAGGACAAGTTTCTTTGCATTTCTGCCACCTGAGGTGATACCATATTCAACCGTAAGGTTTTGTTTACAGTTTTTAATTTGTCAACTGAAGGAGTTTTAAGTTTTTTTATATACCTACCCTTGCTTGCTGCTACACTTGTCATTTTATCCACTGTAATCTTATTGAGTTCACCTGTAACAGGAAGTTTGTATTTCTTCTGGAATGCTTTAATTAGTTTTACAGTAGTTGCATCAAATTCCTTGTTTTTTATTTCTGCAGCATCAATATCAATATCAAGCTTAGAAACTTTACTTACTTTTTGGATTAAGGACTGTATTTTACCTCGCTGTGTTTTTACCAAAAGTCTATTTTTTAAAACCTGTTCATTTAATTTATTGAGAACTTCTTCCGATAATTTACCGTCAATCTTTAATCCTGTATTTTTCTGGAAAGTTTCTATCGCTTTACGCGTACTTTCGCCACTAATTCTTTTTTCTTTTTCATCCTTGCTAATTTCTATTTTAAGTTTATCCATCAATAAATGAAGGTTCTCTGTCCTGTATTTATTGGTTGTTATAAACTGATCATACAGTTGGGTATTAACAGCTGACAATGTCTTTTCATCAAGTTTGCCGCTAACTTTTAATTTAAACTCTTTTTGAATTTTTTTTATCGCATCTTTTGTGGTTGCCTCAATTTTCTTCTCTGACTTTTCTTCTTTGGATATATCCAGTTTGAGTGCTGTTAAAGCTAAATGCAGATTTGCAACGTGAGATTTATTGTTTACATTAAAATCGGTTGGTAATTTGATCGTAGCCATGGCATTTATTTTTAAATGTTATTTTTCATTGATTGAGTACTATTAATTCCAATGGTTCTGTATAATTATTTTTAAATGAATACATTTTTCCTTTCAAAATTGGGATTGATGTATTCGGTTGGAGAAAACACTCCTGGTCCCCTTTGTCATTTTTTATAATTATTTTTCCCTTTCCTCCCAAACAATACCAATATTCATATTGTGATGCTTGAAAAATTGTGTCTCTTATTTCTCCACTTTTGATGACCACTTGTTTGGGCACATTACTGAATCCTTTTATGAGATTGTTTAATCGTTCATGATATTTCAACTCAAACTCTTTTTCAAGTTCTGCTTTTATTGTTGATAAATCGATTGCAACGGTACCGATTGAAGGTGCTTTTTGGGGATCTAAATAATGGAAAGTTATTATCATCTCATAAGCCTTCTCAGTAGCTTTAAAACGTAAATCGCCATAGCGATAATAACACAATGCCGAAAGAACTATGAATACAATGGCTACCTGAAAATCTGATTTGATTGAAAGTATGATTGCAATTAATAAGAAGGTGATGACAAGGCTTCTGAAAAACTTTGAATCTGCTTCGATGCGTTTTATGTCAGCAAGTGATTCCGGGTTTATGAATCGCAAAAAATGCTGAGCCCATTTAAAAGTATTAAAAATTTCACGTCTGGCATCACATAAAATATTTTTGTATTGGTCTTGTGTAAGCTGATGGCTTTTGACCAATTCAATAAGTGAAGTATCAACATTGATATATCTGCAATGAATGGAATGAGCTGTTTTGTAACTTAAATCACAAGGTGATTGAAAAATTGTCTTTCTTAAAAATTTATTGTAGCTGAAATCAAGAAAAGAAGCAAGCATAAAAATGATATTACCCAGAATATAGGTAACTAATAAGAAAATAATCCATTTAACGGTGGTATCGATAGGAGCAACAAACATTTTATCAGTACCAAAAAGATCGATGTAGAACATTCCCATTAAAAAATATGTAAGTAATGCTCCTGGTAATAGTACCGAGAAAAAGTCAATTACTCCTATGTAAAATGTTTGTGGTTTAAAATTCATTTTATTGTTTCAGTTTACTATGTTCATTTGTTCAAATCATTTTCTAGTTGTTCATAATGCCACTTAGTTGATTGACATTTTTTAGTTTGTCTAAAATGGCCACCATGCTGCTCGCCATGGAACCAATGTATAATCATCTGTTGTGAAATAATCATACGTTCTATTACCTATTGCTTCCCCAGCATAAAATGGCGATGTAACTATTGCCGTCCCCGCTGCAACACCTGCACCGAAATAAACATTATCCCAAAGATTATTTTGCGCCCATTCTCCTGATGATTGAGCTGTATCTCCTATGCCGCTGTTTTCATTAATAAATGTGCCAAATTCCCATCCTGCCATGCCTGCTCCAACCACAGCCGCTGGAGCGCCAATAACTGTTCCTGCACCAACTAAGACACTGGAAGTACCCGTGGCAGCACCATAAGCGAGCCCACCTATCGTCAGTCCTCCACCAACAAATCCACTCGTATCCAACGCTGCACCAAACCAATTTCCCTTAGAAATATTCTGTGATAAGGAATATCCAGAAAATATTGTACCTACTCCAAGCAATCCATAGCCTCCCCAGCGCATTCCTGTTCTAAAACCTTCTGTGTTCCATAATTTGTTCACCTCACTTACCCTGGCAACTCCTCCAACTGGTTTTCCGACAGGTAAATCTTTTTTTAGATGCATATTCTTCACACCTTGAGATTTGTTAAGGGATTCAGGTTCCCACTCAAGACCTCCTGTTTGAGTTCCGCTCCTCCCGGTTAAATCATGTTGAAGATCAACACCTGTATGACCTACGTTCCATTTCCCAGTTCCAGGTGATTTAGTCGATGGTTTAGGGTTAGCATTTTTAAAATCCTTTATAGCATCCCTTTGAATTTTAGTTTTTCTTGTAGCTTTAGGATCTGGATTAACTCCTACCTCTCTATCTATTACTCCCTTTTTATATGTTTTTAGTTTAGCATCTGGGGTTTCATCTGTCAATGGTAAAGTAGGTCCAGTGGGATTATTTTTTACAGCAGCGGCTCCAGATGCTGAAGCTGCTGCACCTTCGCCTCCTGTAGAATCAGTAGATGAATCCTTATCAGGTACCCATATATTCCAATAATTACCTTTTTCAATCCAGCGATTTTTATAATTTTCAGATGTTATAGTAGGATCAAATTTGTATCCTTTTGGCACCTTCTTATAATCTCTCAATGTTTCAAACGTTGCCTCTTTATTTAAATCTGGATCGTCTTTTAATTTTTCAGTTCCATTTATATCGATGTAATTAATAGGATTGTTTGACACATAACTGAAAAGATTCAAACCATCAATAAATCCCTCAGGATCACTGCTTGTCCATCTTCCCAACCAAGCAGCATAGTACCTTGCACCAAAATAATAGAAACCCGTTTCATCATCTCGCTCTTTTCCGCTAAAGCGATAGCGTTTTAGACTCAAATCACTATCAGGTTTGGATACTCTATAGGAAGAAGTGCCAAAAGGATGATATTCTTCATAAGAAATTATATTGCCATTATTATCGGTTTCTAAAATTGCAGAACCCAAATGGTTGCTGTACTGGTAGCGGATAAGATTAGCATTGATAGCATTAAAAGTGTCGCTATTATCTTTATCAATGGTTTTCGTATCAACCTGTGCAATTCGTCCATTGTTGTCAGAAATATGTAACGTATAGCGCTCCAAATCAGGTTCAGTATCGCCCTGGTTTTCACGGTAAATTTCAACATCTCCTAGATAAATCCGCTCCAATTTTTTACCACCTTGTCTTTCTATAATTTTTCGGATGCGGTTGCCGCCTAAACCATAAACATAGTAAGCTGTTCCACCTCCTCCAAGGTTTACTTCTTTAAGCTGATCCATGAAATTCCATTTCATGCTGTCAGGTGCTGAGAGATGTGGCATGGAAGTCATGTTGCCATGTGAATCGTGCATATAGCTAGCAGTAAAAACGCCATCGGCATCACCTGGTAGGCTGGTTGCTTTTAACCGATTAGTGTTGTTGACAGAATTTACTTCGTATTCATACTGGTAGCGCCGAGTCCAATTGGCATTGGTGGCAATGTGCTGGAGATTTTTTATGTTTCCGCAATCGTCATATTCATATTGTTCCGTGTAATTGCGTACAGCAACGGAATCATTTTGATGAGGCAATTGTGAAATAAATGGCAAGTCCAAATCACTACGCAGGTTATTACCACCAAGCCCTGCATGCTCTCGTCCTGTTGCTTTTTTTAACTGGTAAATGGCATCATACTCGTATTTGTTTTCAGGGTATACTACTGAATTCTTGAAAAAATGTGTTTGCTGGGCATCATCTCGTATTTGGGTAATGTTACCTACGGGATCAAAATTGTATTTTAAATTTTGTATGCTTTGCCCGTCACTGTCTGCCGCATTAAGCTTTGTAACAAGATTCGTTAAACGAAAAGTCTGTGGGTCGTAAAAATAATTTGTAATTGTTCCATTTCCGTACCTTGCGAACTGTCTTTGCCCTTTTGCATCGTAATCCTGGCTGTTGAGAAAAGAAACAAAGTCGCCTGCACCTCTGATTTTTACTTTAAGTGAGTCAAGAAAATTTGCCTCATTATATTTCGGCTGCACAACTGATTTATCAGGAAGCGCAACCAATACAGGACGGTTTAAAGCATCAAGTGTAACAGACGAAGAAAAAATTTCTGATTCGAGCAACGGTTCAGCAGTTGCAGCAAGGGTTGCAATATTCGTAATTCCATTCAATACATTCCAGTTAATCGCTTGTTTATATTCTTTTGTTAGTCTTCGTTCAACTCCTGTTGCGTTTCCTTTAAAGTCCACTTTTTTGATGGTGACAACTCCTGTCTGGTCGTACATCTGGTAAGCACGACCTTTCAGGTTCTTTGCTTTTGCCTCTGCATCTGCAAACAAATCACCATACACCACATGCCCGAATAGTATCTCATTGGCACCTTCTTTTACAAACGTGCTTAAAGGGCGATGTAGCTTATCGAAAGTGGAATACATTTCCCGAACATCGTTATCCCATATCCTTACCAATCTTCCCATCACATCTGTGAAAATCCATCGATCTCCTTTCTCAGCCGTTTTACCATATATAGATTGACCAAGCAAATTGACATAGCCTTCTGAAACCAACCTGCTTAATTGATCATATACCTTTGAAAAACGTCCGGCTAAATCGGTTTCAGAATAGACGCTTGTTGTTTTTCCATTTCCATAATCTGTGATTGCATAAGTAGTTCTTCCTAGTGAGTCGGAAAATGCAATGCCCGGAGTGTTGTAATGTTTAGCAGCCAGCCATGCTGCACGTGCTTCCGGATCGGTTGGTTCTGCACCGGCAGGATCGGGGCTTCCACGGTCAGCATACCATTGACTGTCTTGCACTGTATCATTTACATCAAAAGATTTGGAATACCATGGATCAAATTCCGCTTTTGAAAAAGTTCCATTAGGAAATTCAGTTCTATAATTTCTTCCGACTGGATCGTAATACATAACAGGCGTCATTCCAGTTTCCACCAAAGCATCTTCACTTTCAAATTCAAATGTTGTGGAGAAATATGGTTCGTATTTTTTAACAGGATTCCCTTTGTTGTTAAAAATAGTTCTGCCATTCCCAATCCAACGTGGGTTGGCATCTACCTCTTCAACTGCTTTAGTAATTGCATTCCATCGCTTTGCTTTCCCTGGTTCGGCTTGTGCCTTGGTCATTATTACTCCACCATTGCCATCAGAATATACATAACTTTCCTGCCAGCGCGGATTAGCTGCACCATGTTGTTCTCGCGCAAACATGTGCACATAATTAGGCTTGCTGTTGTTTTGCCAGTTGAATAAATCATACTCCATTTTTGCCGTTGGATCGGCAAGTGTATCACCTTCCCCTGCGCCAGCCTTACCCATTACTGCTGATTTGAAAACTAATCCCAGCTCATCCGTTTCTACAGCAGTACGATTCAAATTAGGATCAGTAAACAACACGGGCGATAATGTACGGTAATCGTTTTCTGCAGTGGAAAAATTACCAATTGCATCAGTAGTTTTTTTAACTAAAAAGTTATATTGGTCGTATTCAGTAAAACTTTCGTTGCCAAAAACATCACGGACACCAATTGGAATATAGAATTTGTCCTTAGGATTAGAAGGGAAAATTGGCTCACCGGGTTGTGTCCACCAATGTTGATCTCCTTCACTATGGACATACTTTGCATCACTCAACATTAAATCCGTGACACGTGTAGTTCCCTGATTATAATATTTGGTGATAAGATTCTTGGTAAATGCGAGCTGACTTGTTTTGCATGGAATACCCAATGCTGAAAGTTCTCCCAAATCCAACGAACCTGATAAATCATCCTTATAAAAATAACCACGACTATGTGCGCTTAATCGCTTTTGAGGTGCTCCATCAAAGTCATCCTCAAAAAGAATTTCAGTGTAATCATTAAAGATAATTTTAGTGATGCCCCCAACTTCCTTGAAAAAATCACTCTTCTTGAAAAAGAAATTGGGTGTTTGATTTAATCCGTTTATTTCATACGATTTAGATTCATAACCTGCGCGCAAACGGTAAACATTGGCAGAATCGTCAATTTTGTCTTTTGTATAATGTGCTTCTCCGTAAACAACGTGCATTTTATTTTGCTCTTCCCAAACCTTATCAGGAATAGCATTTGGACCAGTGGGTCTTGAATATCTGGGATAAACAACAGAACACGACTTCGTAACATTACCAAGTTCGTCTGTTTCTAATGTGAATGATTGCGACATCCTTGCATCAGACGGGTTGCGATCATAGTTGTATGAAATAGATTCAGAAGGAACTACTAAAAAGGAAGTGAACCTGTTTTTGTCCTTAGGCTGCATCAATCGAATTTCAACCGATGATTGAGATGCGGTATAAGGAAATGTGCTCTTATTGGTGCCATCATCAGCATACACTTCAACACGCAATGGAATTCCCTTGCAAGCACGATACGCTTCACGAGTTTCATCTATTGTCAATCCATCAGGTAAAACAGGTTCCGGAAAATCATATTCGGCAAAAGCAGTGTTTTTAAAGTACTCACTTTCGCACTGATTCAAAATCTTTTTGTTTCGCAAATAAGCCCCGGTATGAAACCAGGAAATTGTTTTCACCGGAGGCTGATGCAAATCTTCTTCCACCACATTTTTTGCAGCATTCAATTTGAATTGTTCAAAATCCTCTGTATCCAATTGCTCAACACGAGCGAAACCACGGTATTCTCTTTCTTCGTGATCAAAATATCCATGTCTATATGAATATGAACTGGTAAAAACAGTTTGCCTTATTTTATCTTCCGATTTTACTTTTGAAATGCAATGAACAGGAAAAGGCAATTTTGTAATCCATTTGTTTCCTTCGAGCTTGTCTTTCAGATAAAAATAAGTTGACGATTTATATTCAATGGTAACTTCTTTCCCGCAGTTATTTACATAGCCAGAAAATAAACCAGGCTTTTTGCTACCCATCAAATCAATATATTGTAATGGTTGATTGGAAACAGGAGAAGAATAAACAATACAGACAGTGCCAGAACCAAGAAAATCAAGAATAGCAACATCCGAAAGATTATCAATTTGGGGAAATGCTGGAATAATTTGTGGATTAACAGACCATTCATTTCCATTCAGGTTCATCCAAACCCTGAAATCATTTTTTCCAAGATATGCTATATCCGTTGTTCCTGATCCATCAATATCAGCTATTCTTAAATAGGCCGGATTAAAGGAATCAGGATGATCAAACAATGGAGCATTATCCATATTTACTTTGGCCCCGAATTTTCCATACCCAAGGTTACTCCAGTAACAAATTTCTCCATTGCGAATGCGGACAATATCGGTTAATCCGTCCCCATTCATATCAGTAAGAAAAATGGATTGTTCCTTATCAGCAAATACTATTACTGGACCTTTTTCTTCATCAATTTCTTTGAATACGGTTTGAGAAACTTCAAAACCTTTTTCTCCCGCGCCAGGATACCATCGTAATTTGTCATCTTCTGTAAATAATAAATCAACAAGACCATCACCATTCAAATCAATGGAGCGCATATTTGGGTCAAGCGGATTGATGTTTGGAAACGATTCAAAATTTTTCATCGGTTCCCATTCTTCCTCATCCGTTAAATTGAAAAATCCTTTAGGTTCATTTTCGTAATGCACAAAATATTTTACACCATCTCCCTGAAGTTCCTGAATAGAAACTTTACCCGCACTAATTCCAGTAAAGGATGGTTTGGGTGCAACTGGCATAGCATTAGAAAAATTACCTGCACCCAGATTGGATTTATAAAACCAACCATCGGATTTTTCAGTAAGAATTCCCGAAATACCTTCACTGAATAAGTCAATCCATAAATAAGATTTATCACTTAATCCAACAGGAGCATGTACAAGATTTTCAGGTGTTACTGACTTTACCTCAGTATTCCATTCATGTTGCTGGTAACTAATTTCAATTTCGGGTAAGTTTTTTGTTTTGTATGAATTTGTAGTTGCATCCCACAAGTGACCATTTTGCATGGCTTTCACCAAAAAAGAAAATCCATCAATTGTTTTTTTATTTCCTTTTAATTCTAAATCATCATCGTAAAAAAGTTGTAGTGATTTTGTGAGATAAGGTGAATGAGGCAATTCATCAAAACAATGAAATACCATAATTCGCTCACACCTTCTGTAGGTTCTGATATCAAACCCGGAACGGCAACTTGAAAATGGGTCTTTTCTACATATCCACTTTGTTAATTCAGTGTCAATATTTTTAGGAATGTTTGCTGACTTATCATGTTCGCCATAATCGAAAATTATTTTGAACATAAAGTCATTTTCTAAGGGTAAAGGATCACCTAAATAATAAGCCTTCTTATTTCCATAAAGAACTTTCTTTAAATATGTCTGAGTGCAATTATTGATTTTGTTTTTCTCACTTGATTTATTTCCGATTCCTGAAAAGTCTTCATTTTTAAAAAGGTTGATAAAAATATTCCCCTTATCATCATGATTCCTAGCAAGTAACCATTCGAAAACATGATTTGCATCTTTCGGATCCGAGATCCTGCTTTCAGGGGAATCACCATAATAAGAATGAACATTGTTTTTGGTTATGGTTCTCCAATGTGATTCACCTATCTTTTTTTTTGATTGACCAGGATTTGTTACTGTCCATTTTTCAATTCGGGCAAATAAACCTTCAATGCGAGGTCGGTATCTTCTTACAGTATAGCTAATTCCATTTTCAGATTTCTGTTTATTGTATTTTAGCCATGATCCATCAGGTTGTTTCTCTAAAAGAGGTACTAAATCTTCAGCACCTGACAAAATGAATATATCAGAATCCACTCCATCTTTGTACTCAGGTAATTTTTTTTCTGTTTTTCTTGTTATAGAAGGAATAGCCAATTGCCATCCCAAACCAAATGGAGAATTACCTAATCCTGAGTTATAGTTTAAACCAATTGAAGGAACAAAATCACTTCTTGAAGGACTTAAAGGAATAGGTAAACTGAAAGAGGAAGTTCCTGTATCTGAATTAACCTGAAATTTTTCTTCGATGCCTTTAATAGCACCACCGCCTTTTGGTAATGTAATCGATGGCACTTCGATAGCGTTGGATTTGGTCATCCCACTGCCGGTTTTTAAAAATTCAGGAGCTTGTTTACTATTTTCAGGAACACTATTCATTATTATGTGTTTTTATTTTAGAAATTAGTAGTTATAGCCACATCTCCTTACAGATAGAACAGAAACATATTCAGTCATCTCAAGGAGGAATTTATGTATTTTTTTACAAAGCTTATTAATAGAATCGGATTTGGACAAAGAAATCTGAGAAACAGCTATTGTAGTTCTGTTTTTCTCCTTTTGTTCAGCAAATTTAATGTTGCTATCATTTAAATCTGGGCTGGCTTCCATAAGATATGGTTTCAACTATAATAAATAACCTTTCCCCTTCTTATGTCAAACAATTTATCTGGAATGCTAAACAAATGTAATTGATAATTTTCTCAAAGTCAATTTTTTATAAAAATATTAATTACTCAAAATGAAATTATTCCAAAATTTAGATCAGAAAGAATAATCCCCATATCTTTCCTCTTTCTCTTCAATCAACCCAGGTTTTAATGGTCCAAGCAATGGATCTTCTTGATTTATTAAAGGATCATACCAATCAGCCTTATTATTTGCCCATTGAATCCATTCTTTAAAATCATTAGATAACTCTCCTTCCCTATTCTTCGTCTCTTCTACTGCCTTAATATATTCTCTCAGATTTCTTGCTTGATGCCATCTATCAAACATTTTTAGTAGGTGCTTAAAATTGTCAATTTCTTTTTCCTTTCTTTCTCTTAGTTCACGTGCTATACGTTTACTTTCTTCTTCAATTATTCTTTCTTTTTCTCGTCTTATTCTACGTTCAATTTCCATTTCAGCTCTTAACTCCAAGTCAGCAAGGATTTCTGCCAACCTTTCTTCTAACCTTTCACTGCCATCCACAAATTCTCTGATATGACTATACCGATCAACTTTAAAAATGAGTGTATCTGTTGGAAAATACTTATTAGTTAACCAGGCCCAGTTTTTTTCCTTAACTCTTTCAATTCTCATTTTTTCTCTTAATGCTATTTCAATCTTTACATCTTTTATAACAGCATAAGTGGTCGAATTTTCTACTACGACATTATGGTTCCTATAACGCAACAACTTAATTAAGGTATCTAAGAATCTCAGTGCCCTTGGAACATTTTTGGGAGAAACACTTATAGTTAATTCTTCTATATAATTATGAGCATGAATATTATTAGTAACCATTGATGGCTTTTGATTTATCAAGGTTTTTCTAACAGTCACAATTAACCTATCAGGTTTGGTAAGCCTTTCTGGTACTCGAAAATACGATTGATCCAATTCTTTATAACTTTTGACTAATCTGATTCTTTGAGAAATAATTGAATTACCTTCCAGTTCATCATCCTCCCTTTCTGATAAATTCACTTCATTTTTTCCTAAATAATTCTGCGGTAATTTTTCCTTCTTTACACTTACATTATACTTTATTTTAGTCCAATAAGCGCCACTTGGAGTTGGAATATTCATTCTCTTGCATATCTTACGCAAACCATTATCTGAAATCTTATACTTTTTAGCGAGTTGGATCATTGGGGTTGACCAAACCAACTCATACAATTGTTCTCGGGTTAAAATAGTATTTTCCATGGCTGCTTTATTTTATAACATTATTATATTCTGCAAGTTACCAATAATTGATAATCAAGTAAAGCAAAAATGCAATCCATAAAAAAGATCTGGGTAGTTAGGATTTAGGTAGAATATATTATCTTAGTTACATGGAAAAACCCTGGACCAAAGCTGAATTAGAAATTTTCTTACAATACCAAAGCTACCTTTTGATTGCATTTGGATTGATCTGGAAGAAAAAGATCGAAGAAATGCATTTCTGTGTGGGAATCTATATTTATTAAAGAAGAATTTTAAGCACTTTTCTCCTGGTACAAATACTTTTGAAACTCAATAAACAGAGAGCTAATATTTGCTACGTCACCCAACACTTCTTTTGCATCTTCAAGCGACTGGTATTTGTTGGTAAGCAAAATCGGTAATTTTTCCTGATCGAGTTCTTCTACTCCTGTTTCAATATACTTGCTTAAAACAAATTCAATAAATTCTCTTTGTTTAATATTCAGTAAAGCAAAAATGGTTGCTTGTGCTGCTGCTACTCGTGCTTCTCTTGTTATGGGTGTAAAATCGCTGTTAAAAACATATTCAAGTACATCAAACAGATCACTCTTTTCAGCATTTACAAGGCTTTGAAGTGTACTTAATTCTCGTTTTCCAAATCCGGCTTCATCCAGTTTGTCAAGCAAGATTTTACGTGTTAATGGATTGCTCCATATATTTCTTAATTCTTCTTCGCTTTTAAAGAAATTAGGTAGCTCACCAAACAGGTTGCTTAAAAATTCTTCTGCAGATATTGGTTTTCCATCAGCACTCCAGAACGAAGTTGCAACCATGTGTTGAATCTCCCTTTCTTTGCCATCTTTTAATTTTACTTTTACTCTCTTCCTGCAAATACAAGGAATTTGTCCACAAGTATAACATGGTTCTGGTGGTTCTTTAACACATATACAAGGAATCTGTCCACAAACAGGACATGGTTTTGGTGGTTGTTTTACGCAAACACAAGGCAGTTGACCACATTTTGGACAAGGTTCTTCTGCAACAGGTTCTCCATCCCATTCTGGATCATTAAAATGATGGTAAGCATCCACAAAATCGTAAATGGTAAAAAACTCTTTGCCATTGAATAAACGAGTACCACGACCAACAATTTGCTTAAACTCGATCATCGAATTTATAGGTCGCATGAGAATAATATTGCGGATATTTCGGGCATCAACTCCTGTTGAAAGTTTCTGCGAAGTAGTTAAAATGGTTGGTAGAAGCTTTTCATTATCCTGAAATTCACGCAAAAACTGTTCTCCAATTTCTCCATCATTGGCAGTAACACGAACACAATAATGTGTATCGGTCGATTTTTTATACTGATTAACCAAATCTCGCACAGCGGCTGCATGATCTTGTGTGGCACAAAAGACAATCGCTTTTTCTTTTTGGTTTATATCATCCATGAAAATGCGAACACGTTTGGCTTCTCTTTCTTTAATCTCAATGATTCGGTTAAAATCAGCTTCCTCATAAAGTCTTCCTTCCTCAATTTCGCCTTCGATGATTTGGTCATCACTGGTGTAAATATAATCATCGAGCGTAGTTTTTATCCTTTTTACTTTAAATGGGGTTAAAAAGCCATCATTTATGCCTTCTTTTAGCGAATAGATATAAACTGGTTCACCAAAATAGCGATACGTATCAATATTGTCTTTTCGTTTTGGTGTTGCAGTTAAGCCTAATTGAACTGCAGGCGAAAAATATTCCATAATTCCCCGCCAATTGCCTTCATCGTTTGCCCCACCACGGTGACACTCATCAATAATAATGAAATCGAAATAATCCGAAGGGTAATCACCAAAGTATGGTTCGGCAGGCTCACCAACCTTTGGTTCTTTAGTTGAATTATTCATCGAAAGTTTTTTGAGTAATTCAATATCCTTATTGATTAATGCTATTTTCTTCGCTCTACTCCATCCTTGCACTTGCTTTTCTCGTTGGAAAGCAAAATCAATCCTGTCGAATTTCTCAAAGTAAATCAATTTTACAGGTAGATGCTCTTTCGAAAATTTTGCACCTTCGCCAATTTTGTGCTGTTCGATTCTTCGAACCAAATCATTCGTACTGCCAGTATAGAAGTTCCCATTGGCACATTGGAGAATATACATATAAGCTTTTGCAGGCTCAATTGATAGTATTTCTTTGAAATCAACAATTTCTAAAACCTTGGTGTCTGAGCCAGCCGAAGACATAAAGGTTTGAAAAATGGTAAAGAAAATACTCCCATTGGTTGGCACTTTTCCTTTTTTCTTTATTTCGCTTGGTTTTATTCGAACCAGTGCATCTTCGGGGAAAGCTGAAAATGCATTGAAAGCCTGATCTGCAAGAATATTTCTGTCGGCTAAAAATAAAATACGTGGTCTGCGGGTTCCATCACGTTTTAGGTTCCATCGGGATTGAAACAATTTCCACGCAATTTGAAAGGCAATAGCTGTTTTTCCGGTTCCTGTAGCAAGTGTTAGTAAAATACGCTGTTTGTTTTGTGCAATTGCTTCTAATGCATTTTTTACTGCAATCTCCTGATAATACCTAAGCTCCCAAGTACCACTTTTATCCTCATAAGGTACATCAGCAAATTTTAGTCGCCATTCGTTTATTGTTTGGTATATAGCAATTGCCTGTGTATTTTTACCAGATGCATAGGTCTTTTCCCAAAGTTCATCAGGAGTAAGATAATCTGCAACCAATCCTTCTTTGCCAGTTTTAAGGCAAATGCTATAAATTTCTTTGCCGTTGGTAGCATATGTTGTTTCTAAATTCAGTTTTTGAGCGTATTGTTTGGCTTGTGCAACACCTTCACCTACACTTTGAATCTCGCTTTTGGCTTCGATAACAGCCAGTTTTATTCCCTTAAAAACCAGAACATAATCGGCAGTAAGTTTTTTACTTCGTACACCACCTGTTTGTATGCGACCTTCAGTAATGTTATATTCCCGAAGAATTTTAGATCCTTCGACAACACCCCATCCGCAATCTTTTAGCTTGGGATCAATGAGTTCTGCTCTGGTTTCGGCTTCGTTCATTTTTTAAAAGTATTATTCATCAAATAACCATCAAATAAGATTTGACTGAATATCAAGATCTTGAATATTAAACTTCCATATTCTATCTAATAACCATCAAATAAAACTTCAATCCATTATTCTATTTTGGAATAATTCATAAAACAACATCCTTATAAAAATCGAAAACCCACCCGGGTGCGCTGTTCAAATGGGAAGCGTGGTGAGTCTTATCGAAAACAAATATAATATCATTTTTCATATTTATGCTGTAAATAGTAATTTATTCTTACCTATGTGCCTGAATTTCTTGTTTTTCCAACATTTCTAAAGGGGTTAATCTAAAATTACTCTGTTTTTTTTCGTTTTTGAATTTTATTTTCAATGGCTTTTATCTCGTTCAAATCATCCTGATCGGCTTGCAAAGCTTCAAATTCTATTCTTTGTTGGGCAAATTCTTCGTAAACTTTAGCCACCAGGCTTTCCATTTGGGCATTCGATATGGTGCCAGTGCCTTTAAGAATATTTTTATTTTGAAAATTTAATAAGCGATCAACATTTTCTCTCCAAAACTGCATGGTTAAATCTTTTCGCTCTTTTACCGTTAGTTCGGCTGTTTCAAGAAAGATAACCACAAGCCTGTTTAGTGTATCAATCTCGTTTTCTGATAAATAATTTTTTGCAATTATGATATCCTGCTTCCTAACGATAGTTCCTTTCCATGAGGTTAATCCCATGTTTTCCTTAGAAGCATCGGCGCGGTTTACTATTATTTCGGCAGCAGTATTTCCTGTTACAGCAAAAAGCAGTTTGTTTTGAGTCTCAGCAAAAAACATTTGAGTTGCTTTATCTGTAGGATCATAATCGCTGCAAAGGGCAAATAAATCACGTACTTTTTGGTAAAATCGTTTTTCTGAAGCACGTATATCTCGAATACGACTAAGCAACTCATCGAAATAATCCGGGCGACCATCGGGATTTTTTAATCGTTCATCGTCAATTATAAATCCTTTGCGCAAAAACTCACCCAAATGATAGTTTGCCCATTGCCTAAATTGAGTTCCACGAATGCTACGAACACGAAAACCAACAGCCAGAATCATTTCGAGTGAATAGAATGCAACCTTGTAATTTTTACCATCGGCAGCAGTTGTAAAGTAATTCTTTACAACTGAATTTACATCTAACTCGTTCTCTTTTAATACACTGGATATGTGCTGACTAATATTTTGCTTAGAGGTGGCAAAAAGTTCGGCCAACTGATTCTGGTTAAGCCAAACACTGCCATCTTTAGCATAAAGAGCTATAGAGCTCTTTCCATCGGGTGTGTTGTATATTATTAGATCGTTCATTGTCTGAACCTTTGATTAATATGATTTTCTTGATTTTGCTGATTGTATTTTGGATTGATAAGCCGTTTAAATTCCAAACTTTTCGAACCAAAATTTATTAGCATTCCTATTTCAAGATTATATGCTTCTAAATAGTTAATGGCTTGTGCTAAATGAACATCTTCTAGCTTAACAAGAGCTTTTAGTTCTACCGAAACAACTTCTTCTACCAAAAAATCAACTCGTCTTGTTCCTATTTGGTCTTCTTTATAGAAAATTGGCATTTCAAATTCTCGTGCAAAAAAAAGCCCTTGTAAAGCCATTTCTTTTTCTAGGGCTCTTTGATAAATGACTTCTTGAAAACCATTCCCCAAGATCTTATGCACTTCCATAGAGCATCCGATTATCTTTGATGTCAATTCAGAATATTTGTATTGTTCTTTAATCATAGTTAATCAATTCAATCAGTTGAAATCAATGGTTCAGACATTTTTACAATTCTCCGCTAAATGCTTTTTGCAATATACTTTTCTTTAATTCTTCTAAATTATTAATTTTTTGCTTATAAATGGCTTCTAATCTTTTAGTTTCGGCTGATAGTAAGTCAAGTTTTTTAACTATGATTTGTTGTTCTGATAAGGGAGGTATTAGAATTTTAAATCCTCTTAAATATCCTAACCCAACAAACTTTTGAGTTGTTCCTTTTGCATCACTTATCATCTTATCTATGGTAGGTTTTGAATCTAAATAATATTTTAAAAAATAACTATCCTGCCCTTTTGGAACTTTAAAAAGTGCAACATTTTTGATTGCAAAGTCAGGTTCATCCTGAATTACAACAGGATTTCCAATAGTACCTATCATTGCAAATAAAATATCACCTTTATCAACCTTACTTCTTTTGTTAATATTAATGTAATCTAGTTCAGATATGTAATTAACATTATCATAATTCAACAAATCCTTTTTTAGGTTCTTTGATGTTATTAATGGAAATCCTTGTTCCTGATATTTAGGACTATCATGTGTTCCATCTCTTACATCATAAACTTTTCCTAAAGATTGTTCTTCCCAACCTTCACCCTTTTTCTCAAACACTCCCTGCAAATAACTCTCAAAAAGCTCTTTTGCATTTTTAAGATTTTGTTTTGCATTGACTTTTGCTTGGTCAATGGCGGCAAAGGTTTTTTCTAATATGGTTACGATTCGTTGTTGTTCGGGGAGTGGTGGTAGTAGGATTTCAACTCCTGCAAGTGACTTAGTGGAAAGCTCTTTAAATGTTGTACCTGTTCCTAAACTATCAAGAAATTCAACATTCTTTTTTAGGAAGTAATATAAAAACCAAGTATCAATTTTTTTGCTTGGCACAATTCCACGACAACCTTGATTTGTGCTCATTGGTACTTCATTAATTGCCAAATGCCCAATTGGTGCTCTTGTTGAAAGTATTACAGAGTTTTCAGGGAATATTTTTGCCGATGATTTTTCTAAACCCAAGGACGTGATTTTTCTTGTAGTATAATCTACTGTTGGTTTTGTTAACTTACCTAAATCAGATGGAGTTATCCAATGTATTTCACCATCCCAATATTCAGCAATATTGGTTTTTGGGGTTCCTCCATTGAGAATTTCTGTAACTTCCCCCAACTTCTTTATTTCCCAACCTTGGCTCATATTAACTTCAAGATTGAGTTTAAAACTTGCTCACTTTCTTTATCCAAAGTTTTCATTTCTTCTAAAATCACTTGTGGCTGGCGTAAAGCTGTTTCTTCTTTTTTATTTGGATTTTTAGCACTCAGATCAAAACTAGTTTGGTCAATATCTTTTATGTTTATTGTCCAGGAATTATTACTATCACTCTTCGACTGACTCAAAGTGATAAATTCGGCAAGATCGTTTTCGTTTAAAGAATTTGTTTTTCCCAGATTACGATTTAAGTTTAACTGGTAAAACCAAACCTTTTTGGTGGGTTCTCCTTTTTCGAAAAACATTACCACTGTTTTTACTCCTGCTCCGGAAAAAACGCCTCCTGGTAAATCCAACACAGTATGTAAATTGCAGGTTTCGAGTAAATGTTTACGCAGGCTAATAGACGCATTGTCGGTATTACTTAAAAATGTATTTTTAATTACCACACCTGCTCTGCCACCTGCCTTGAGTATTTTAATAAAATGTTGCAAAAACAGCGAAGCAGTTTCACCAGTTTTTATCGGAAAGTTTTGCTGCACTTCGGCTCGTTCTTTACCACCAAAAGGGGGATTAGCTAATACTACATCGAAACGGTCTTTTTCTTGTATATCTGCAAGATTCTCAGCAAGGGTATTAGTATGCACAATATTGGGTGCTTCCACTCCATGCAGAATCATGTTCATGGTTCCAATAATATAGGCCAGGGATTTTTTCTCTTTACCGTAAAAGGTGCTTTTTTGCAGGATCTCGGTTTCTTTGGTTGATAGTGTTTTTGTCTTTCCATCTTTAGACTCTGGGTGTCGCAAATAATTGAATGCCTCACACAAAAAACCTGCACTTCCTACAGCCCCATCATAAATGGTATCACCAATTTTAGGAACTACCACTTTTACAATGGTTTTAATCAATGGTCGGGGTGTGTAATATTCACCTCCATTACGTCCGGCATTTCCCATGTTCTGAATCTTCGATTCGTACAAATGGCTCATTTCGTGCTTTTCGGCATGGGTACGAAAACGTAATTCGTCAATTCGGTTAATCACCTCACGCAAATTGTATCCGCTTTGTATGCGGTTTTTGAGTTCACTAAAGATCTCGCCAATTTTATATTCAATGGTATTGGCGCTTTGCGCCGAAGCCTTAAATTTTTTGAGATATGGAAACAACTTAATGTTTACAAAGTCCGCAAGGTCATCACCTGTTAATGCATTGTGATCCACTTCGACACGCTCAGTGTTCATTCCATTTTTTGAAAGCTGAGCCCGTCGAAGCTTTGGTGCAGCCCACACACTCCACTGATACTCTTTTTCGATAATTGGAGTATATGATTTCCCGGTAAGCTCAGCAGCTGTTTTCTTGTCTTTCTCTAAATCATCAAGGTATTTAAGAAACAAAATCCACGAAGTCTGCTCCACATAATCCAACTCACTGCTACAACCCGCATCTTTATGGAGTATGTCATCTATATTTTTAAAAGTTTGTTCAAACATTTTTTATTTAATTTAAATCATAGCAAAGTTACTTTTTTCGAGCGAGTATCGGCAGTATCTTTTTTGCATTTAGGGTTTAATTTAAAATGTCAAAAAACTACAGAAACCTTCATAAAATGTGAACTGATTTTGTAGTGCGTTTTTTATTCTTACCTTTTTTAGTCAATAAATATTTTCCAGAGCTTTAGTATACTCTATCATATTATATTATATTATATTATATTATATTATATTATATTATATTATATTATATTATATTATATTATATTATATTATATTATATTATATTATATTATATTATATTATATTATATTATAATGCATTATGTATTAAAAAGCATCATTCCAATTAATAGTTATTTACTCCCGTGATTACGACTATACTCCAAAACTGCTTCATTGATAGGTATCACATTTAGAATTGCTTCCTGATTTGAAGAGATCTCGAATTGATAAACAAACCCACCCTTAAGGGTTCTGGAAATAACCAACGGCTCTCTCAAGTAATATTCTTCTTCAGTATCTAGCCGTATAATCCTTTTACCGAGAGTGATTTTATGAACTCCAGGGATAACTGGCAAATAACCTTCAAATTGGTTAAAGCTTAATTGATCAACTTGACCTATAAAAGTCATGTTTTTTTCTTTATAGCCTGCTGATTTATAAAAAATCGTTCGGCTTGTAGAATCTTTAATCCATGCATATTTATAAGGAGATTGCCCAACCAACAATAATCGAGTATAAGCAATAAAACGCACATCGTCATCTTTTTCTGTTTTGGCAATCACAGCAAGTAACCCTTGGTCTGTAATCTTTTCTAAAGCAGCTTTACGCACCCAAGATACCTGCTCATTATTTACTATCTTAGCGAGTAATTTTTGATCATTTAAGTAATCGTTTTTAATTGCCCAAAGGCGAGCATTATATATAGTACTATTAAGTGCTATATCTGCAAGTATACTTGAATCAACTACCCTCTTAATTGCTGTAGTTTGTAATTGTGGACATTTTGAATCAGCATTCAACGCAATGAAATTTATTACTGAGGTATCAAGCAACAATTCAATGGCTTTTTTTCTTATTTCACAATCGCTATTATTCTTTGCTACTTCTGTAAGTCTATTGCACGATTCAACCTCCCCATTGGCACACTCTTCTGCTAATCTGCTAATGGTATTTAACATACCTTCATTAGCTTGCATAGCACTCAACACTTCAGGTGGTACTGTATTCTGTGAAATAATTTTAGTTGGTAAGCCTAGTAGAATGAAGATAATAAAATAAGATAATAGAAAATTTAATTTTCGACTGATCTTGACATAAGAAATTTGCTTCATAGGTTTAGCATTTATAATTTATGAATTATTCAATTATTTAAAAAATACTTAGATTCTTTTATTTAAAAGTTATTTTACAATATTCCTAAAATTATATTATTTGAATGGATATATTTTAATTATTACTCCAATAATTAAACTCTTTCTCGCTCAATTTTTCAATTGTTGCGTTGAGTTATTGAATTCTCTGTATTTTTTATTTAATGCAACACAACGGTTGGCGGTATGAAATCTTTGGAGATTGCGGGCTATTTTCCTGTATTGTTACACAGAACTTGATTTGTGGTAGTATTTAATTACTACTTAAACCACCATGTTATGTACCGCTTGTTATGGCGTTGTGGTTAATTATTCAATGTATTTTTATGGTTTTCCCACCATTTCATCCATTTTTTTTGATCATAACCAAAGTCTTGTCCTGTCATTTTTTTTAGCATTTCTACCGCTACTTTTTTAGATGGATAAATATATTTCCCCTTCTCTAACATTAAGATTAGGGCTACAATTGCTCTTTTATCCTTTGTATTTCCAAGTGCCCTGGCTGCAGCTTCTTTAGTCATATCGTCAAAAGTGTTCAGTTTAGCGATCAGGGGTTCAACAGATCTGCTATCATTTATCTGGCCAAGAGCAAATGCTGCTGCTCTAACAACGCCAGAACATTGATCGTCTAATGCAGTAATCAGAGGTTCAACAGCTCTATCGTCTTTAATACTTCCCAGTGCATTGGCTGCTGAAACACGTACTGGTTCGGAATATTCCCAATTTTTATAGCTCAATGCGGAGATCAGTGGAATAACTGCACAACTGTCATTTATATTTCCTAGTGCGTTGGTTATTTCTGTAACCATAAGATTATTATCTGAAACTTTTAATGCACTAATTAAAGGTTCAACTGCATCACAATCTTTTATTATACCAAGAATAGTTGCTGCCTTTCTGCGAACATTTAAATCATCTTTATTCATCAAAGCAGTAATGAACTTGGGTACGGTTTTCTTAGCCTCTTCTGAGCTTGACCAATAAGGTGCAATTTTGTTAAGCGATTCTGCAGCTGATATACACACATATATACTTTTATCTTCTAATGCAGCAAAAAGGTGATTTATTGCACTGCTGTCATTTAAAATTCCGAGCAATATTGCTGCTGCATTCCGTTTATCATTATCTTTATTCTTAAGTAACAGGATAAGTTCTGGCACTTTATTCTTGGCACTTTCGGTATACGCCCATTTGAAATCATTCGTATTATGTATATAATGATTAGCATTTCTAAAGCAATTAGAAATGGCGTTTGCTGCTGCATTACTAAAAAACTCGTTGCTATCTTGCATTGCTTCAATTAACGGTATCCCTCCAAGAGGTTTATAGATTGAAGACATAAATGTACCCATACTACTACGATATGCTTCTCCAAAAGGAGCACTTTTTGGTTCTGTGTAAGACCTATATATTGTTTCGGGACAACTAATTAATTTAGATAAATTGTACTCAAAAATAACTTTAGCAAGGTTATCAAAAATTACATTAACTTGCAAATTGACAGCACTGTAATGTGAGCCTTTGATTTGACCGGTATAGTTACATATAAAAGGTTCACCTTTAACCTCAATTCTAATGATTAAATCATAATTTATTGAATCTTCTTTTATTTTAGCATATTGAAGTAATTCTATCATCGTTTTTTTATAACTAAGACCTAGGTCAAGTTGAATTCCATATTTATACGATTCGGTCACAATTATTTTTGCTGTTTTTACATGACTAAAATCTGGATGTTTGCCTACATTTATTATTATCAAACTATCATCTTGTGATTTATATGAGGTTTGCTGTGCATTTAAGTTTATGAATAGCATGAGCAAAAGACTTGATGAAATCAATTTTGTATGAATTATTTTCATGAAAATACATTTTTAGTAAACATTTTCTTTAATTGCTGCTAACGGTCTGCGGCTAGGTTTCGTGCGGGATTTCGCCCTGCGTTCCTGTCCGCCGATAATAAAGTTTAAAAATAGTAAAAATGTTTGAGAATTACTATAACCCGCATGTAACCTGAGCCGCTGTTAGGAGTTGTTAAATAATTATGGATCAATATTAGTTTCTTGTTTGTTTTTTATAATCTAAATATTCACTTTCATTGCACCAAAACCACTTTTCTTCCTTTAGCCAAATTTCAGGCTCTATTAAATTTTCAAATTTAATAAAATGATATATATACTTACCTTTTGGTTTAGAATAATTTTTCACTGTGTCCTTTTCTTGAATTGTTCCTGATCCAACAAAAGAAATAACTTCCAAATTATTCCTGTCTAAAATTCTGAACCAACCTTCTCCTTTAGTCCATGACATTTGTCCTAATGGTGATACAAATTGTGCTTTTATAATATTGTTTTCAATTTTATAAATACCCCAATTTCCACTTATTTTTGGTTTTGTTTCTTTATTTATAATGTTTAACAAGTCTTTTGATGGATTATAAACAAATAATCCATTTTTAAAAAATGCACAAATTGGATATTCTGTGTTTAAGTCTATTTGATTATCCGGCTTTTCAATAGAACCAGGTCGTATTAAATAATATAATCCATTTAAATTAATTAAAGTATCAAGACCTGTGTATTCATTATTAAAACAATAAGTAAAACTCTTTGCAGTTTCACTATATTGTCTTGATATTTTACAGTCGGAGAGAATCAAAATCACTACAAAAAATAAACTGATGAATTTCATAATAAAATAACGAATTAATTTAATAACTCCTAACTATAGTATAAATACTATTTTTTTGTATTTATGCATTAAACTTTGATTATTAGTAAAGTTTTATTGTATAATACCAAAATTGTTTTAAAATTAATAAAAAAGTTAAACAAACCTACTTTTGTCCTAAAAATTAACCTGTTAGGTAAATTGCGCATAGAATAAAAGGATGTTCAACTATAAATCTCCAATTTTGCCAAAATCTGACCCTGTATGCAGCATGTTTTACAGCATGTTTTTCCAAAGCACAGGCATATCAATGGTTGTACGGTGTATTTTTTTATTTCTACACACTGGAATTCTTATTAAGCTTATAAATCTTCGTATTTTTATATTTGTTAAGCTGTAAATATTAATACTTATGGAATCCTATTATTATACAATTGTTGGCTATTTAAAATCGGCTCATTTTATTGCCAATAATATGAAAAAACCCGCTATCGCAAGGGATTTATTAAATTATGAGCTTATTGAATCAGGATTAAGTTCACGATTAAAGTTGCTTGCAATTGCCAAGAAAGAGAATATTAATATTGAAAATGTGCTCGAGAAAAAACATAAAAGGCAAAACAAGAGAATAGAATCCATTTATAATTTAAAAGTACCAACGCGGTTAAAAAACATATTAATACATCAAGGAATAAACAGCATAGAAGAACTTTCAAAATATACAAGGAAACAAGCTTTAACGTTTCGTAATGCCGGAAATAAATCTATTGATAAATTGGAATCTTTTATGGCTCAATATGGAATATTTTTTAAGAGTTAATTATTTATTTTATTCAGTTTTACAAAACAGAAAAATCGACTTATTAATTTTTAATAAGAATCATACTACAACTTTTTGTCGATGGTTATAGCTTTTTACTTTTGATGTCGAATTAAGGTTAGACCCTAATTAGCAACTTTAGAATTGCTTCCTTCAATTGCTTAGTTTGGTTGGTATTTGCGAAACATCTACTGCTCCAATTTAGGTTTTAAATTTCTATTATCCAGCTCGGATTTTGCTAAAGTGCGGAGTTTGTCTACCATAATAGGGACTTCCTTATATATGTTAATATAATTTTGATAATAATCGCTATATTCACTCTGCCCAGTAGACTTTATCTCCGTTAATTCTTCAATGTTTGCCAATTCATGAAGCCAAAAGTCAGATACCGATTCAGCTTTTTGTGAAAGAAGTAGCTCTAAAGAATTTGTTGCATAAGAGGCTATATACTTATTTTGTGCCAACCGAAAAAGGACCTGTACCGCACCTGAACCACCGATCCGAGCAATTGCATTCATTGCAATACGCATGTGCTCTCTATGATGTTTAAAATCAAAATCATCAAAATCAAACGTGATTCCCTCCATTAATTTAGCCAGAGGTTCAATTGCACGGTCGTTACCGATTTGAACTAAAGCTTCTGATATCCAGTCTATAGTATCAAAATTTAACCTAGTAATGAGGTAATCTAAGGCACTATTTCCGAATTTTGCGATGGATTCAACGTCTTCAAGAGCAATAAAACATAAAATACTTTCCTCAACACTCGATGGTTGCCAGTTTAATTCATTTAACAGTTCAACAGCTCTTTTTGACAACTGTGGATTCATAAGAAATGGAGTCAATAATTTCACACAGTGGTTACCAGCACTAAGAATTAGTTTTCTGTTCCAAGGTATTTGTGCAACCGCAAATTTTGCATATAGTTCATCCGTATCTGGGATCCATCCTAATGTGGTCAGCATTTTGGCAGCTTCAGGTCTTATTTCAATATTTTCAGAAGACAATGCCAAAATAAGTTGCTCAATTACATTTGAACGATCTTGTTTTGCAATTGCTGATAGTGCTTTAATCGCGGAATATGAAAAATGGCCATTATTCAATAATGATATTAAAAAAATAGTTGCATTGGGATCTCGTATTAAGCTTAATGCCTGCAGAGCTGATTTTTTTACAATTTCATTTTTTTCTTCGTTCTTATCTCCTTTGTAATAAATGTTTACTATTGGTTGCACTGCATCAACACCAATTGCTACTGCTTCCTTCCAATTGTTTAGAGAAATAAGAAAATAAGTCATTTCCTGAGGATTTTTTGGTACCCAGTCTAGTAACTTAAGTTTATCAGCAGCATCAGTCCTTTCAATCAGATAGGAATTAGATTGTGTCAATTTCATTAACTGCTTTTCTATTAATAATGAAACCACATTAGAATTAATTTTTTTAAGAGTTTCAATTCCAACTTTATTGTACTTTGGTGAATGTTCTATTAATTCCATAATTGGCTGCACAGCTTCTTTATCCCCTATTTTACCCAGTGCCAGAATGACTGAATTCATCATAGGAGCCGGAGGATTTGAACGGATTGTGGATATGAGGGGCATAGTTGCACAAGTATCTCCGATTTCTCCCAACGCCCATGCCGCACTATCATTCCATTTTCCCATATCTGGTTTAAGCGCATCAATGAGTTCTTTTATAGCATGTGCATACTTTAATTTTCCAAGCTCATAAGCGGCATTTTTTCGAATGTTGAAATCCCTAGACTTTAATAAATGTTTTAACCGCCAAGTCCTAATTATTCTTATCATGTGTCAAAACTATTTAACCCTTTGTATATTTCAGTAGTAATCTTATTTTCCTTCACAAACAAATTTATTTATACTATTAATTTTGTTGAAATAAATAAAGGATATTAAATTAATAATAAAATAAGCCATTTTAATACTATAATAGGATAAATGAAGCCGATTTTACTATTGGAATATTAAAATTATGACCTCCATTGTCCAATTCCATTCCACCAATCTTGGCTAAAATAAATTTTTGACTGTTTAACAATATCATAATATACCTTCTGCATTAATTTAAGTCCTCCTGATTCATCTAATTGTTTACCAATTTGACGAATAAAACTATATTCTACATATTGTTGAAATTTAGGAAGGCTACCTTTTGATTCTGTAGATATTATCAATTCTTTAAGTAAATTATATAAGTCATTATAATTGGAACCGGCATCGATAATTTGCTGATTATAAATTTCTTTCATTTTATTATATTCAGTTTGTCCCCTTAATATTTCATTATCTAAAAGTTCATTATAAGTGGTTGCATTATATCTTAGAAGAATAGAAATTACCTCATGATCACCCCATTCAAAGGCATGAGCAAGTAATGGTTTTTTATATTTTGAATAAATATTATTGACATTGGATCCATTTTTTATAAGCAGTTCTATTATTTCTATTCTATTTGATTCATAAGCTAGTAATAATGCATTTTCATCTGAATCATTTTTAGTAATATTTAAATCTGCTTTTATATTAATGAGAAATTCAACAATATCTTTATGACCTTTTGAACAAGCATACATTAGTGCTGTAGTGCCATTTTTATCTTGTTCATTTAATTTAGCCCCATTTTTAATTAGAGTTTCAACAATAATAAAATGCCCGTTAGAACATGCAGTCATTAAAGGAGTTATGCCATATTTATTATTTGAAATGTTATTTACATTAATTCCTTTTTCAATTAATAGTTCAATAATATTTTTTAAACCTTTACTACATGATAGCAGAAAAGCATCCCATCCATTTTTATTCTCTGTAAGAAATTTAGCACCGGCATTAATTAGATGTTCTGCAATCTTTTCATTTTCTTTTTCACAAGCAATAATAAGTGCTGTATTCCCAACTTTATTTACCTTGTTTATGTTAACTTTTTTCTTTAAAAGAAAATCAACACTATCCAATTTCCCATCTCCACAGGCATACATCAATGGTGTAAATCCACTATTATCACTATCGTTTATATTTGCTTTATATTTGATAAGGGTTTCAGCAATTTCAAACTTTCCCATATTGAGAGCAATCATTAAAGTTGTTTTACCTTCTTTGGTTTTGTCATTTATATCAGCACCATTTTCCAAAAGGAACTCTACCATTTCTTTGTTTCCAGACTCGCAAGCCAACATTAAAGCTGAATAATTATCTTTATTTTTCTCATTAACAAATGCATTTTTAGACACAAGAAATTTGGAAATTTTATTGTGCCCTTTTAATATTGAAATCATTAATGGAGTATTACCATAGTCATTCTTAATATTACAATTGGCGGCCTTAGAAAAGAAGGAGGGTTTTAAAAGTTTTGTGACTTTTTCAAAGTCTCCATTTTTACATTCGTCAAGGAGTTTAGAATCTATTCTTTTCATGACATTTACTTTAAAGGGTTTGGTTTATAAGATACTTATTAATTGATATATAAAATAACTTTCCAACCTAAAGGTAATTATTCTTACCCTGATTGTCAAGTGATTAAAGGTAGTTTAAAAACTTTTTAAAGAATCATTTTAAAAAAGGAAAGGGAATAATAAAAAAAAAAATGAATACAGGCAAAAGGGGAAAAATCAATCTTTTTTTCCCTGTTGCCTTTTTAGATTAAGTATAAAATAAGTCATCTATATGCAATCTAGCAGGCAATAATATCAATCAAATTTTGCATTAAACAGATGTTGTAATTTTCCGATTTTATCATGGTAATCACCTGCTAGGTATCCTCCAGAAACATTATCAATACCATACTTCTTCATTAATTGTAAAGCGTTCTTCGTTTCAATCCTTTCGGCTTGTTTTCTATCGGTTGTTCTAAGTAATTTTTGTTCAATACGGATTATAGGAAGATTGTTTTTAACAAAGAAAGTCGTTTTCCCATTTCTGTGATCATCAAATCTATGTATTCGATTACTTGTTATTCCTACATAGTATTTCCCATTCTGAAGAGTAAGCACATATAAGTAAATGAATTTTTCTTCCACTTGTTGTAATAAGTTTTTCATGATTTGGTTCCTCCAATTTTTAATTAATAATTCGGAACCAGAACACCGGAATTTTTTTTAAATTCAAGCAAAATAAAATCGTATAAACAGCACAGCGGCCTTATGCCGAATTTATTTGGCGCCTGTGTTGTAGCCTAGTGGGCTCATTTCAAAAGGATTTGCTAACTTTGTGAGGAATTATTGAGGAAAACGAACCTGAATTCAATCAGTTCAAAATCTTTTAACGATTTTTAATTTTTAAAATAAGAATAGAAAAACCATGAAATAATTTTTGAAAAAAAGTTGTTTCTTTTAACTTGCAACATATTTATTAAAATTTGCAGTCCAAAAATTAATTTTTGATAAGTATAATGAAAGCCTCCTTTTTAGACTTTGATTTTCTGGTTTTACGGATAAAAGATTACATTCCCCTTACCGAAGCCGACGAAGAACTCATTAGTAGATTGTTTATTTTGGAGTATTTCGATAAAAATGAGTTAATACTTAAAGAGGGAGCCTATTGTCAGAAATTATATTTTATTGCTACAGGTATCGTTCGGTTTTCCCTTCTTATTGATGGAGTAGATAGAGCCTTTGTTTTCAGAGATGAAGGAGCATTCTGTTGTGATTTGGAAAGTTTTTTAAGAAAAACCCTCTCAAAATTTAACATCTCTGCCATAGAACCCACTACCCTTTTTTCTATTACCTACGAAAATTTGCAGGTATTTTACAAGGAAATACCTTATGGCGATAAGTTTGGGAGACTTTCCATAGAGCAACTATTTTTAGGGTTGGTTAACCATTTCTATGCATTTTTTTCTGAAGGTCCTGATCAAAGATATTTGAGATTTGTGAACCAACACAAGGATTTGTTGCAGCGCATTCCACAATATCACATTGCCTCATACGTTGGAGTAACACCTCAGGCATTATGTAGAATTAAGAAAAAAATGCTTCATAATCATTTATGAACCTGGATTCATAAATCTCATTTTATGACAACATAATTTTGTAATGATATAAATCAAATCTTACATTACTATGAAAATTGTAACAAATAACGAACGAGAAAAACTAGTCGCTCCTTGTGGTTTAGATTGTGGAGCCTGCGAATTCTATTTAAGTAAGGATAACCATGATATTATGGAATATTTGGTTTCGAAAGGAATTCCAAAGTCAATATTGCCATGTAATGGTTGTAGAAATGTTGATGGGAAATGTCCTATAGTACAAACAGATTGTTCAACATACAATTGTACTAAAACCAATGATGTAGATTTCTGCTTCGATTGCAAAGAATTTCCATGCAGCATGCTTAATCCAACTGCTGATAGGGCAAATATATTACCACACAACCTAAAAGTCTTCAACTTATGCACTATTAAGCGTGATGGTCTGGATAATTTTATAGGTAAATCAGGTAAAATTAAGCTTTCATATTATAAGGGAAAAATGGTGATAGGAAAAGGACCTGTTATGGAGTATTAGTCTATGCTTTTGAGCGCTGAAAATCATAAAAGCAGCAATTATGAAATGTAAATTTTTAGTAATGTCATTAATTTAATAGAAAAATGAATAAAATAGCAATCATAAAAATAAGAAGAATGGAATCAATAATAAGTAAAATTATTTATGTCGTATTAATAAGTATTTGCTTTTATAGTTGCGTTCAAAACAAATCAAAAGATAACATAACAACATCTAATATAATTGATATGAATCAAGAAAGCATAGCAACAACCATTATTGAGTTGGAAAAAGCTGCATTAGAAAAATTGAATAAGGGAAATCCTTCGGGCTATCTGGATATTTATGCAGATGACATTACCTATTTTGATCCTTTTCAGGAAAAACGGTTCGATGGATTCAAAAGTGTACAGACTTTTTATAGAAGTATGGAAGGGACAATACTGATAGATCAATACGAAATGATTGACCCTGTTGTACAAATTGGTGGAGAAATAGCTGTTTTGAGTTATAATTTAGTCTCGCATATAGGAAATGTTATTTTCCGCGAGAAATGTACGGAAGTTTACAAACAACAGCCGGACAAACAGTGGAAAATTATCCATAGCCATTGGTCAATAGTTACACCAAAGAACAATAATGAATAACTAATTTTGAAACTGTGAATATTTCTTTTGAACAGTTGTCTGAAAAACATAGATTTTCTATAATGGACATTTTCAATTATTATATTGAGAACAGTTTTTCGGCATATTCAGATAATGTGTTTGATTATGACTTTTATAATAAATTTATTGAAAATACCAAGGGATTTCCTGCATATGCAATTAAGGTTGAAGAAGAAACAGTTGGATTTTGTTATCTAAGTCCATATAATCCACTTTCATCTTTTCGGGAAACACCACAGGCCTTATGCAGAAAAAAAATGCTACATACCCATTTATGAACCTGGATTCATAAAATTCATTTTTTAGGTGCATAGTTTTGTAGTACTAAAAAATCTAATTGTTTGTTATAGTGAAGATTGAAACTATAAAATCTAATTTTAAATTACATATGTTAACAAAAACTCTTTTTTCTATTATAGGTTTATGTGGATTTGTTTTATTCTCTCAAGAAAACAGACAAGATGAACGTAAATCAAAACCAGAAATTTTCTTAGTAGGTACAATTCACTCGATGCACTTCAATCCGGACTATAATTATTCAATTATTGATCTTCAGTCGCAAATCAGTGCATTAAAACCAGATTTTGTTTGTGGTGAAATTGTACCTGAAGCATTTGACCAACCAATGGAAGGATATTTCCCTCCCGAAGCAGCATTTCTTGCAGAAATGGCAACAACATTAAATTATAGTTTTGTACCTGTTGATTGGCGACTTGATTATGCTACCCAATCAAAGGCTGAAAGTGAATATCCATTGTTTATTAAAGAACAAGTTAAATCAATGTCAGATACAATGTGGAATTTAATTAGAGAATCAAACAGCCAATCTATTTATGATTTTATTCACGGGAACTTGCATTTACAAATGACTGATTCATTATACGAAAGAATTATAGGAGTTAATTCAATTGCTGAATTAGCTAGTGGTAACTGGCACGAACGTAACAGAAAAATTGTTGAAAATACTTTAAAAGCTTCAAAAGCAAAAAATGCAAATAGGATTGTTATTGTTTTAGGTATTGATCATCTACCTCAAATTAGAAGGCAATTAATTGATTTAGGCTTTGAGCCCCAAATTCCAAAACGTTTATTTGTTCCGGAAAAAAATTCAAAAGTATCTGATGCAGTCTTAGCGCGCTGGAAACGCAACTTAGAGTTTCTCAAATTAATCCGTGATAAAAAAATACCGATATCAGATGATAATTATCAGAAAGTAATTAATAGTAAAAGAATTCCGGATTTAGAACTTGCAATTCAGAAGTCATCTTAACTTAAAACTATAAAAACATGAAAAAAATACTAATAATCCTTACTTTACTAAACACACTACCATCATTTGCTCAACAACCACAAAATGGTTACGAATTAATTGAGCAAATGTACAATGCAAACAAGGCAAACTGGTATAAAACTCTTTGCTTTTCGCAAGAGGTTATATACTATAAAAACGACAGCATTGTAGGAACGGATGTTTGGCTTGAGGCTTATCAATCACCCAGTAACCTAATACTTAAGTTCACCAATTGGGACAGTGGTAATGGCTTACTTTTTACAAACGACAGCCTCTATACTTACCAAAAAGGGATTCTCCAATCAGTTATGTATCGTATTCACGATTTGGTTGTGCTGGGTTTAGACATTAATAATATTCCTCCCGAAACTACTTCGAAACGAGCCGAAAAATGTGGGTATAACCTAAATCTAATTACTGAAGGTCAATGCTTGGGACACGAGGCTTGGGTAGTTGGAGATACATCAGGTACTTGTTTCTGGGTTGATAAGGAAACGCTTCTGTTCCTTAAAATGCATCGTAAAACAGGCGAAAACTCACGAGAAGTTGAGTTTGCCAAATATGAAGACATAAATGGTTATCCTGTTGCAACAGTAATTAAATTTTATAATAACCATGGAGAACTAAACATGGTTGAAAAGTACTTTAATATAAATCCCAACTGTAGTTTACCATCTACAATCTTCAATCCTGTTGAATTTAACAATGCCGAGTGGTAATTACTATTTTTCAGATCTACTAAACAGCCATTCAATAAAAAAGAGAGACAAGATGAACAAATTAGAATTAAAAGAAAATCCAACCTTAAGAGATTATCAGGAATATGTAAAAATTCTTGAAATACAGAGAGGTTTTACCAATCAAAATGCATTAGAAAAGTGTTTGCTGTTGGGAGAAGAAATGGGTGAATTATTTAAATCTATTCGTAAAGCAGCGAATTTAAAAACAGATATTACCTCAAACATTAGTTCAGTTAACGAAGAAATTGCAGACATGTTAATTTATCTATGTTCAATAGCAAATCGTTTTGAAATTGATATAGAAAAAGCTTTTCGCGAAAAGGAGGAAATAAACAAAAAACGGAAATGGATTTAACATTTTAATTATGTTCTTTGATGATTAATAACCAATTATCGTCATTATTTGATTATAAAAAAACAATTAATTTAAAAAAGAATACCTAATGAAATCAAAATTTCTATTTTTTATATTGATCATATTAATCTCTGCAAGCGCATTGGGGCAGGATGAAAAAAAACTTTCAAATAATGAAAAACTATTTGGATTATCTTTATTATGGAAAGAGGTTAGTTATAACTTTGCTTTTTTCCATCAGGCTCCTGATTTAAATTGGGATAGTTGTTATATGGCAACAATACCAAAAGTATTAGAAACAAGTAATGACTGGGATTATTATCTGGAATTGCAGAAATTTATGTCACTACTGCAAGATGGGCATACTCGAATCTTTACTCCGGTTCACTTACGTAATAAATATTTTGGTACAACCAATAATCAATTTACAACAAAGTTAATCGAAGACAAGGTCATTATTACTCGGGTTTTAGATGTTTCTCTTAGTAATAAGGGTTTGAAGCAAGGCATGGAAATTACCGCTATTAATGAAATGAATCCATTCGCATATGCTGAGAAATATGTAGCTCCTTATGTTTATGCATCAACTCCTCAAGATCGGCAATTACAAATCTTTAATTTATTTCTTTTAAGTGGAAACACAACTGAACCAATAAGTATAGAAATCGAAAGCTTTGAAGGCAAACGGCGAACACATAAAATAAGCCGGGAACCATGGATTATGGAAGAAGAAATGTTAAGTGGAAAACCTCTTGAATTTAAAATACTTGCAAATAATATTGGGTATCTTAAAATAAATAATTTTGTTGCAAGTGAGAATATCAGAACCAATTTCGATTCAATTTATGAAAAGATCCTGCTTACTAATGGATTAATTATTGATGTTAGAGAAAATGTAGGTGGCGCTACAGATATTTCGCTTTACATTTTAAAGCATTTCACTAACAAACCATTTAAAACAGGGAAATGGAGATCTCCCAAAAACATTGCTGCACATAGAAGTTGGGGAAGTAAAATTGAGTGGTTTGAATCAGATGAATTTGAGGTGTTACCATTTGATAATAAAGTCATCTACACCAAACCAATGGTTCTGCTTACCGATGAAAGTACTTTTTCATGTGCCGAAGATTTTTGTGTAGGATTCCTTACTATACATCGAGGTAAAATAGTTGGAGCCAAAACTGCCGGTAGTAGTGGAAATCCTATAATATTTAAATTACCTGGCGATGGTATCGCTCTTGTTTGTTCAAAACAGGATTTTTTCCCTGATGGCAGAGAATATGTTGGATTTGGAATAACACCAGATATTGAAATTAAACCTACAATAAAGGACATTATTCAAAACAGAGACCCGGTACTGGAAATAGCTGTGAAAGAAATTTTAAAATGATACAATACAATGTTTAATTATCAGTAATATATTCAAGGTAGTCAATTAGTAATTTTTACAAAATCAATTTGAACAATGAAAAATACATTTTACATCATATTTTTAATAATTATTATATTAGTATCTGCCTGTCGGTCAAATAATAATAATTACAACAACCCCGATGAAATTCAAGGTGATTACTTTGGTCAAATACCTCCAAGTGATTCAGCAAAACTTTTTGCTCCAAATACCATATCAACAGGAATGAATGAGCGTGATTTTGTTATCTCACCTGATGGTACAGAAATATTTTTCTGCCGTGAAGCAGGAAACTTTAAATACACAACCATTTTTTATACTCAGAGAATTAACCATATTTGGACTTTTCCCGAAGTTTTTGAATACTGCACCAATCCCAACTACAAATTTGTTGAACCCCACCTCTCAATTGATGGAAAGAGATTATACTTTATCTCAAATATGCCAGTAGACTCTTCATCTTTTGGTAATGAAGATATCTGGGTATCCACAAAAACAGATGGCAAATGGTCAAAACCGGCAAATCTTGGGTCTCCTGTTAATACTAAAAGTAAGGAATTTTTCCCATCACTTACACAAGATGGCACCATTTACTATACACATTTAGATACCTTAGTTAATGATGAGTTCATATATCGCTCTCGTTTTGTAAATGGGGAGTACCAGCAACCTGAAAAGTTAGGCCCCAATGTAAACATTGGGAGTGCAAGGTACAATGCATTTATTTCCTCTGACGAAAGCTACGTCATAATCCCTGCTTACGGAATGCCTGATAGTTATGGTGGTACTGATTACTACATCTCATTCCGCGATTTCCAAGACAACTGGAGTCAACCCATCAATATGGGATTAAAAATAAACACATCTAGTCCTAAAGAGTGGTCAGCATCAGTTTCAACTGATGGCAAGTACATATTTCTTATGTCTGCCAGAATGAATAACAAGGGAATTGATAAGCTTAGTCAGCAATCTTTGCTTGAATTTCACAATAGCCCGCAAAATGGCAATACAGATATTTACTGGATTAGTTCCTCAATAATTGAAGAACTCAGGCTACAGGCTGATTTTAAAAACAAAAACAATAAGTTATTATTTGAATAAAAATACTTTTAAATTCAATATAAAATGATAAATGATATGAAAAGCAGTTTTGCAAAAGGATTGGTTTCAAATGGACCAGCAGAAGAATACAAAGAAAAGTTAATGCTTTATGGCCAGTTTATTGGTGATTGGACTGCTGATACTATTGAGTATCCTGAAGACGGCACTCAAAGACATTCAAAATGGGATATTCGTTTTGAATGGGTATTAGAAGGAAGAGCAATTCAAGACCTTTGGATAACTCCAATAAGAAAAGAGAATGCGGTAGGCTGGAATGAGCCAGGAAACAGGTATAGTACAACTATGCGGGTTTATGATCCTAAGATTAATGCATGGCACATTGTTTGGATAAATCCACCAAGTGGAACTGTTGTCAAACAAATAAGTCGACAAGTTGGAAATGAGATAATACAACTAGGAGAGATAGATAGCTCTGGTCATCAGTCACGTTGGGTATATCGAGATATCACACCAAATAGTTTCAGATGGTGTAACGAAAAAACTACCGATAATGGGAATAGCTGGAGATTGTTACAGGAAATGAGGGCTAAAAGAAAATGATGAATGGAAAATAATCCACAACCATTGGTTGATTACTAAACCTCCTTCTAAATTATTGTACTATCATAACTTTTTTAATTGATTATGGATAAAATATTGACTTTCAGCGATAGACAAGCCTTTAGGGAATGGCTTGACAAGTATGGGACAGAGAGCAACGGTGTATGGATACTTTTTGATAAAAAGGAGAAAATTGTCACATTATCTGCAAACGATGCGTTGGAAGAGGCACTTTGTTACGGATGGATAGACGGACAAATAAAATCGCTCGAACATAATACTTACAAAAAGTATTTTGCGCCACGATTACCAAAAAGTAAATGGTCTGTTAAAAACAAAGAAATTGCACAAACCCTTATAGAAAAGGATTTAATGACCCAGCGAGGTTTGGATGCCATAGAAAACGCAAAGAGAAATGGGATGTGGGATAATGCTAAACGCATACTTATTAAAGATGAACAAATAAAAATGTTTAAGCAAATCATACAACCACATGAACCAGCTTATAGCAATTTTCTGAATATGTCACATTCAGTACAGCGCACATATACTGGTTTTTATCTTGATGCCAAATCTGATAAAACCCGTCAAACACGGTTAAAAAAGATTATTGACAGACTTAATAGCAATTTGAAACCAATGTGATGTAAGTAATTAAAATGACGATATAATGATTAAAAATTATTTTTATTTTATAGTTGGAATTTTGTGTTTACTCTTTGCAGTTACTCATACGTTAAATGGGTTCTTAACAAGTTTGCAGATTTTAGAAAATTCTGCAATTGAGAATAATACAAAAACTGCTTTTACATATGTATGGCATATAATTGGTATTGAAAACCTGATCTTTGGAATAGCATTATGCATCATGGCATTTCAAAAGAATTTGGCAAAGGTTAAGTTTGCAGCTTGGTTAATAATTACGATTTTAGTAATGCGGTGGATTGTTATCACACTCGTTACTTTATTGAACAATAGTGGTAATGTAATACAATTAATTCCTGACACAGTTGCAATTTTTGTTGTAATTGTTTTGTTGCTTTTTGGAATAAAAGTAAAAGATAAAATTCCTAATGAATAATTTCCCTAAAACCCATTTGCACTCAGTGGAAAAAGCGAGTGCTTTAGATAGTAAAGTTCGATTATTGCTTCAAAATCCCAGAAGAATATTAAGAAAAATTATACATCCTGGAATGACAGTTCTTGATTTAGGTTGTGGTACCGGATACTTCACATTGGAAATTGCAGAATTACTGGAGAAGAAAGGGAAGGTTATTGCCGCTGATGTTCAAAAAGGAATGCTTGATGTATTAATACTGAAATTGGGAAACAGCGAATTACAAAAGCAAATCCAAATTCACAATAACCCAGAAAACACTCTCAATTTGACAGAAAAAGTTGATTTTATATTTGCTTTTTATGCTTTTCACGAAATGAAATTTATTGACAATATTACAAATGACCTTCAAAAAATATTAAAGACAGAGACCAATATTTTAATTTCTGAACAGAAATTTCATGTTTCAAAGTATGCATTCAATGCAATAATCCAAAAATTAGAAAATATTGGATTTGAAGTTTATAAACGACCTAAAATATTTTTAAGCAGAACAGCAATAATGAAAATAAAAACACAAACCCCCGTCATTTTATATAAATAATGGCAGGATTTGTAAATTTTATCGATCCTGCTTGTATACTATTATGTTGAAATAGTATAATTTCAAATTCTCTTATATGCAATGGAAACAGAAGGAATATCGAATATTAAATAGTAGACTATGAAAATTGGAATAATAGGAACTGGAGGAGTCGGTGGATACTTTGGTGCTAGATTAGCTTCATCAGGGAATCAAGTGACTTTTATCGCCAGAGGAAAACATCTTGAGGCTATTAAAAAAAACGGATTATTGATTAAAAGTATAAAAGGAGATATTACTATTAATCCTGCAGTAGCATCTGATAAACTAAATGATATTGCAGATTGTGAATTGATAATTTTCGGAACAAAAGCTTATCAAATAAAAGATATCGCAAAAGTTTTAGCGAAATGCTTAAATAAAAATGCTATGATTTTACCTCTGCAAAATGGTGTATTAGCAATTGAAGAACTAACCCAGTATTTCGATAGAAAACAAATTCTTGGCGGATTGTGTATGATTTTTAGTCGAATTGAGTCTCCTGGTATAATCAATCATATGGGTCTTGAACCATCAATTACATTTGGAGAAATTGATAAAACTAACAAAGAACGTACATTAAAATTAAAAACGATTTTTGAAAACGCAGAGATTAGGTGCACATTAACTGATGAAATTGAGGTTGCATTATGGAAAAAGTTTATGCTAATTTGTTTAAGCGGTTTTGGTGCTATTTCAAATTCAGGATATGGACTAGTCAGAGAAACACCAGAAACTCGACAGATGTTAATTGACTCATTGACAGAGGTTGGTATGATAGCAAAAGTTAAAAATATAAAACTAGATATCGATATAATAGATAAATCAATAGCAATTGTAGATACATACCCGGCAGATTCTATGTCATCTTTATCTAGAGATGTATTGAGCGGTAAACAATCAGAAATTGAATATCAAAATGGAACAGTAGTTAGATTAGGAAAAGAACTTGGAATTGATACACCAGTTAATAAATTTATATATGGATTTGTTAAATTATTAGAAAAAAAGTACAAAAACCAAAGCGTGTAAATATCGATCAAAAAACTTTAGTTAATTAAAAAATTAAATCATGCGCATATTCACAGTAGATTCGTTTACTGACAAACCTTTTACTGGTAATCCTGCAGGAGTTTGTATTTTAGAGAGTGATTACTCTGATGATCTCTATCAGAAAATAGCTAGAGAAATCAATTACTCTGAAACTGCCTTTCTTGTTAAACAAAATAATAATTTTAGGATTAGGTGGTTTACACCAAAAGCAGAAGTAAACTTATGTGGGCATGCCACATTAGCAGCCGCTCAGATACTTTATGAATATCAAAATTATGATCCTTTAGAAGAAATTAGATTTGATTCAAATAGTGGTATTCTAATTGCCAAGAAAAAAGGTGATAAAATTGAGTTAAATTTTCCTCAATTGTTTGTGAACAAAACAAATAGTAATGAGATTCTGGAAAAGGCATTTGATATTAGACCAACATATGTTGGAAAAAACAATAATAGGTACTTAATCGAAATCGATGATTATGAGAAGTTGCCAAATATTAAACCAAACTTTCAATTACTAAATTCTCTGGATTTAGGAAGATTTATAATTACTGCGGCATCCAAAAATCCAGACTATGATTTCATTTCAAGATATTTTGCGCCTGGTGTTGGCGTACTTGAAGATCCTGTGACAGGTACGGCGCATTGTTATTTGGCACCATATTGGGGACAAAAACTTAATAAAACAGTAATGACTGGATTTCAAGCGTCTGAAAGATCAGGAACTATTGAATGTGAATTAATTGAAAATAACAGGGTGCTATTTAGGGCAAAAGCAATAGTTATGCATGAGTTAATACCTAAATGGACAAAAAATTTATTGGATTTTGTAAAGTAAATGCATCATTATGCAAAAAAATGTGACCCAAACACATTTCTGTATCTGGGTAACCAGAACATTTGCATTAGGTGTTTTAGTTACTTTAGTTCTTTAGATTCAACTGGTGACAATTCGTGTCCAAATAAGGCTAAAACCTGATTTACTTTATCCATTCGGAGGGATTCTTTCCCCTGCTCCAAATCACGAATAAATCTTAGTCCTACTCCTGCTTTTTCGGCAAGACTCTCTTGTGTTAATCCAAGAATTTTACGACGTTCTTTTACAAATTTTGCTAAATCTTTTTTCATGACTATACCTTATCGGGTATAAAATTAAACAATATTACAATATTATACCTTTTCGGGTATAATAACAAGTATTTAATAGAAAATTATATCAGATCGGGTATAATTTTTAGATATTTTAGATAGGAGATGTGAAACATCAGTTGTGTATTGTGAGTTGTGAGTTTTGAAAAATAGAATTTCACTAGTCACAAATCACCGATCACTATTTGCCGATACAGAAAGTAATTATTTATTTTATATAACTGTATTACTGATTATTACGAAATTGCAAATTTAAAAATAGTGTAAAATAGTTGTAAAGAATATGCCCTAATCCTGATATTTTTGACCCAGTTATCGATTCCTTTAATCAGTTTAAATTTATAAAAAAGCATTGTTGCCAACTTAAACTACATTTTAAAACGCTATCTAAAGCCATACTTAAATAAAAAATTATCTACTTCTTTTGAAGTTACATCCCAAGCATAAATATTATTACAATGATTACTTAATAAAAATATAAGACAATTTAAAAATACTGCCTTACCATATCCATTATTACGATATTCCTTTGATGTATGCCATAAATTAATCATTCGTCCATCATAATAATTATTACTTAAAATTGAGGAGATAACTTTATTTTCTTTTAATGCTATAGAATAGATTATGTCCTTATTTTTAGAAATATTATTTTTCCATGATTCAAAGGTTAATAGGTTATCAGGATGAATATTCTTTTCATTCTGATAATAAGATTCAAGATACTTTTCTGGAATTTCTTTCCAAATTACTATTTCACAATCTGAAATGGAATCTTTCAGAGCATTTAAATCATAATTTATCTTATTTATAATATCAGGTTCTACTTTTAATGTCCTATCCATGTGCAATAATTTTGTTTAACATCTTAATGTAAAATACCTTTTATTCTTAATCTTCAAATAAATTTAGTTGATTAGTATCAATCTTGTTTCGTATTTTACTCACTCTAGAACGAATCTCTGCTTCCCATTCTCGACCAACATTATTTCGCCACCATATCTTTTTATGCGATCCAGGAGTAACATTATATGGAGTAAGTTCACCATTTTTAGTAGGGTGCCACTCTTTTGATAATTTTGGATATAAGGTTGCTAAACAATTAGTTTCATCAACTTGTCTATTTGCACAGATAGGGCAATTTATACCTGATGCTCTTGAATATATTGCAGCAATCCACTCAAGACCACACTTTCCTTTCCACCATATTTTTTTATGCGATCCTGGTGAAAACTGACTCGGAAGATATGTTTCATTTTTATCTGGATGCCATTCATTCACAAGATCTGGATATAAAAAACTGATAGATTTTTCATAAGAAATTGTATTCTTATTAGATTGCATTTTATCGAAATCATCACCAGCAATCCATTTATTGTTTTGAAAATATTTTTTAATATTATTAGAAATATGATTATCCTCAATTTTACAATTACTTTGAATCATTTCTAATGACCATTTTATAAATTGATCTAAAATTAATGATATTCGTTAAACAAAACCTCTTTTCTATTAAAAATTAGCCATTTAGACCAAATATTCTTAGAAGTAGCAGTTTTCAATAATAAGTCTCTTTTTTGCTAAAATCTGACCCCGTGCTTTATATGTTATAAAGCATAAAAGCAAAATAAATTAGGCAACAGGACAAAAACGCACGTTTTTTTTCCCTGTTGCCTTTTTAGGTTAGGTATAAACTAAGTCATATATAGGCAATCTAGCAGGCATTAATATCAGTCAAATTTTGCATTGAAAAGATGTTTCAATTTACCGATTTTATCATGGTAATCACCTGCAAGATACCCTCCATTAATATTTTCGATACCATGCTTTTTCATTAATTGCCGAGCTTTCTTAGTTTCAATTCTCTCAGCTTGTTTTCTATCGGTTGTTCTTAGTAGTTTTTGTTCGATATGGATTATGGGAAGATTGTTTTTAACAAAGGGAGTTGTTTTACCATTTCTGTGGTCATCAAACCTTTGTTTAGTATTACTTGTAATGCCCACATAATATTTTCCATTCTGAAGAGTAAGTACGTACAAGTAAATAAATTTTTCTTCTAGTTTTTGTAATAAATTTTTCATGATCTTGGTTCCTCCAATTTTTAATTAATAATTCGGAACCAGACCACCGGAAATCCATTTTGATAACGAGCAATATAAATTCATATAAATAGCTTTAGCGGCTTTATGCCGAATTTATTTGGTGCTTGTGAGTTCGCCTTGCGGGCTCATTTCAAAAGGATTTCCGAACTTTGTGAGGGATTATTGAGGAAAACGAACCTGAAGTTGTTTTTTCACGTTGTCAAAGGTTTTTAAGAAATAAAGAATTTTAATTATAAAACAAGGTCTTTTATTTTTCAGGATTTACTTTTAGGCAAGAGGGGAAAAATAAAAGTCCTTGATCAAATAGGAAAAAGGCTCTTTTCAAAACTTGTTTTGAAATGGGCCTTTTTCAGGAAGGGTGCGATAAATCTAACTATTCTTTTGTCGTTAGAATTCCAACATCTCATTTAATTTATCTGAAGAATGTATTAATTGTCAATTTGCAAATATTAAGTTCTCAATCACTTAAACTCAAGATAGTAATATGTAAGTCTTGAGATATTATTTCCATGAGTTTATCCTTTTTTGAAGCAATTCATGTTCTAAATCTGGCTTGCAATTTTGTTTAATGTTGTCAAGGTTAAATATTTTTAATATCCCCTTTATGATAAGAATAATTTTTTGAAAGCAGTAATCTAATCTAATAATTTTCTAATCCATTTATTGAAATTATTTATTCCTGAATCGTGATTTCGGACTCATTTTATTTTCTTATTTATTTTTTTTGAGTTTTAAGAATTAATATTTTCAATAATGAAAAAAATAATAATTACATCTGTCTGGTTAATATTGATTGGGAGCCAAATGTTCTCACAATCCATTCCTGCAGACAATTTATATTTGGGACATACTCCTCCGGGTGTTAACCAGCAACGATTTAATTTAGGCATTACAAAATAATAATAAACACTCCTAAAAAAATAAAACTTTTGCATTATAGAACTATGGAAAATGTATTAAACAAGGTGGATTTAAAAAGCAACAATAGACCAATAAAGGTTTTAATTGTTGAAGACGATGAAACTTGGGCATCTTATCTTAGGGTATTATTTAGAAAAGTAAATTGTGAAATATTAAATGCAGTAAACGGAAAGGAAGCCATTACTATTTGTAAGCAGCATTCTGACATTGATTTGATTTTAATGGATATAAATATGCCTGAATTAAATGGATGCGAAGCTACTAGGCAAATTAGGAAATTCAACAAAGAAGTTATCATTATTGCTCAATCATCTGATCCTGATGAAGAAAAGGCTATAAATGCTGGATTTAATAGTTTCATTTCTAAAGTCTTGTTAAAAAATCAATTACCTGTTTTAATATCAAAATATTGTAATTCAAAAATGAAATTGTAGATTGTATCTTTATTTAAATAAAAGTGAAATTTAATTTCAATCTATCCAAATAATAAGATTATGAAAACAATAATATTTTTAATTCAATTTACCCTTTTGATAAAAGCAAGTATGGCACAATCAATTCCTGCCGATAGTTTATACTTAGGGCAAGTGCTGCCTGGTGATACACCAATTATTTTTAAATTAGAGGTAACCAAAGGGTTAATTGCCGCAGAAAGAATTGCCATCACGTTCAATAACAAAGAGATATATTATGGAGAACTTGATAGTTGGCCACCCAAAATTCAAAGGATAAAGTGTTATAAGTATATTGATAATAAATGGAGGGGACCATTTGTTGCTTTCGAGGGATACATAGCTCCATCACTATCTGAAAATGACAGTATTATTTATATGCAGAAGAACATTAATTTAAACAATAACAGTATTTCTTGTACTTTTTACTCTTTACGAGAAAAAACTGGATGGACTAATCCAAAGAGGTTACTCTCTACTGATAATGATACACATTATTTTCAAAAAACAAAACAAAACAATTTTTATACTGCATCCAGTCTACCAGATTCTTCTGGAAGTAATAGTGATCTTTGCAAACTTGTCATTCATAATAATGATACTACAATTCAAAGTTTAGGGCCGCCAATAAATTCTTCTGCAACTGAAAATGATTTCTATATAGCAAAGGATGAATCATATATTATCCTTTGTAGATTCAGTAATGGCTCAGCAAGTGATTTGTTTATTAGCTTTAGAAATAGTAACGGCGATTGGACAACCTCTATAAAGCTTGGAACCCTAATTAATACACCAAATCCTAATTGGGAGGCTTGCCCCTATGTGACAAAAGATAATAAGTATCTATTTTTTATGCGCGGAGGTAATGACTTGTCTTCTTATTTTATTTATTGGGTATCAATAGATAAGCTTATAAAAAGCCTTAAACCTTCAAAATCTTAGTTCATTTATTTTAGTAGGTTTTAAAAATTGAATTGCCTACTGATATTTCTTGGGTGACATTAAAACTAAATAAGAATAAAAAAGAATAAATTAGCACTTAACAAGATGAAAAGACTTACTACTTTACTAACCATTTGCATGATATACATTAGTATAAGTGCACAAGAACAGGTTTCTATTGGCAGCTATAAAAAATTTGATTCCAAAGTACTTGGAGGGGAAGTAACTTACCTTGTGCATCTACCTGATGGCTATGAAAATTCAAGTATTAGTTACCCTGTTGTTTACATGCTAAATGGGCAAAGCATTTCAAATTTTGCAAATGCAGCCTCAACGTTGGATAATTTATCGAGTGAAAGAATTCCTGAAATGATACTAATTGGGATATCGAATACAGGTGTGGCTGCAAGTTACCATTCATGCCCCGATGATAGTGGACATGTAAAAAGAGGAGACAATTTTTATCGATTTTTAAAAGATGACCTTTTACCAGAGATAACAAGAAACTACAGAACAAACAATTTTAAAATTCTGTTTGGACAATCTAATTCGGGTCTCTTTGTCTTATATAATTTTCTAACACAGACCGATCTTTTTAGTGCCTATGTTTTAGCAAGCCCTATGTTTGGATGGTGCCCCCAATTCTATATGGATAAAACCAAGGCTTTTTTAAGTCAAAATGTTTCGTTGAATAAACAACTTTTCGTGTCTTATGGTGATCTTGATTATGTTGAAGTTCTTAGGTATATTAATGATTTCAAAGACATTCTTAAACAATCACCAGAAAGTTTTAAATGGAAGGTCGAACTAATTGAAAACACAGGTCACGTTCCCAGTGTAACGCTGAACAATGCATTATTATATTTCTTTTCAGGATGCACAATGGATGCCGAAAGAAAAAAATTAAGCATTCCTGAAATAAAATCCCATTTTGAGAAATTATCGGTTGACTATGGCTTTTCAATTATTCCCCGGGCAGGTGTTTTATTTGATATGGCTATAGATTTGAAAAATGAAAAAGAATTTGACAAAGCAATAGAAATGTTTAAATACTTAATCAGCTTATATCCCGGATCAGAGATTTATCATTATGTTTTAGGGATAACATATAAGCAAAAGGGAGATATTGAAATGGCAAAAGAAAGTTTTAATGAATCATTGAAAATTAAGCCAGACTTTATTCAAGCAAAAAAAGCTCTTGATGAAATAAAATAAAACAATCAAATTCCCAAAATGAAAATTACATATATAGAAAAATGAAATGTTGGAGTATTCTAACAAAAAATTTACTAAACTGTGTGTGATCTTCCCTTTTTGGCATTAGGATAAAAAAGCAGAATAAACCAAATAAACTAAGTTTAATTATTCTGATTTCAGAAAAGTTTGTTAATTTGCTTTAATGCTTAAAACTAAACTACATATTCCACCTACCGGCAATAATATAGTTCATAGACCAGAACTTTATGATAAGTTGAATGTAGGGCTAAGTAGAAAGTTAATTCTAATTTCTGCTCCTGCAGGATTTGGTAAAACAACAATTGTTAGTGATTGGATTAGTCAAAACAAAATCCCAACAGTCTGGTACTCACTTGACAATGGAGATAATGATGCTGTTGAATTTTTAAGCTATATTATTTCTGGAATTCAATGTATAAGAAAAGCATTTGGACAAAAAGCCCTCAATTTATTAATTTCACCAAACCGACCATCCAGCGAATCATTAGCAAGTTTGTTAATAAACGAAATACTCAGTATCAATCAAAATTTTTTATTGGTACTCGACGATTTTCATTTAATTGAAAATAGTGAAATTCTAAAATTAGTCACTTATTTTATTGATCATATTCCTGATAATATCCATTTTGTAATTATAACACGTTCAGATCCGGCATTATCTATTTCTAGATTAAGAAGTCAACACCAGTTGGTTGAGTTACGTTCTTCAGATTTGAGTTTTTCAGCAAATGATATTTCTATATTATTTAATAAAAGGCTTAAACTAGGTTTATCTATTGATGATGTTTATTCTCTTGAAACTAAAACCGAAGGTTGGATTGCAGGATTGCAAATAACAGCTCTATCTATGCAAGGCCGTGAAGACATTTCTAAATTTATTCAAGATTTAAAAGGAGATAACCGCTATATAATGGATTATCTAGTAGAGGAAGTATTAAAGATTCAAACCGATGACATCAAAGAATTCCTACTTCAAACATCAATTTTAGAACAAATGTCGGCTCCTTTATGCAATGCTGTTTTTAATAGAAATGACAGTCAACAAATACTTGAATCACTGGAAAAAAACAACATGTTTGTTATTCCATTGGACAATGAAAGAAATTGGTACAGATATCATCATTTGTTTGCACAAGTATTAAAACAAAAACTTTTATATCGTGAAAAGGATGTCACAAATGACCTTCATAATAAAGCCAGTGACTGGTTCGAAGTAAACAATATGAATGAATTGGCAATAGAGCATGCTTTGGCAATTCAAAATTATGACAAATGTATACAGATATTGAGTAAGGTAGCAGAGGATATGTGGCAAAGCGGAATGCATACTGCTATTTTGAAATATGGTGATATGTTGCCCGATGAATTGATTAAAACAAGTCCTGAATTCTGTTTATACTATGCATGGATATTGATTTCTGCCGGTCAGATTCAGAAAGCAGAACCTTTTTTGGTGAGTGCTGAAAGGAAGGCTAAAAATATAATTCAGGATAATAGTTTATCAAAGGGATATATCCACTATAATAAGAAACTACTGGGAAAAATTTGTGTTGCCTTTGCTTATTTGCATTCCAATGAAGGAAAATCTGAGCAGACATTATACTATTGCAAAACTGCAATGGAAAATCTTTCAGAAGATGATCCTTTCTGGTATAGCTGGGCATGGTTTTCTTACGGAGTATCTTATTTTTCTGTTGGCGAATTACTTATGGGTAGCAAAGCATTCAAAAAAGCACTTGATTATGGCAAAAAATCAGGTAATATTTATCTTATTTCAACCATAGTTATTCGAATGGCTGAAAACGAGCAACAATTAGGGCATTATAAGTTAGCGTATAAAAAATGCACCGAACTGTTAACTTTTATTAAAAATAAGGGGTATGGCCAATTGGCTAAAACCGAATGGACATTTGCTGCACTTTACCTTATTCTGGGGATTACAGAGTCGATGTGGGTCCTTATGGATAAGGCCTTTAGTAATATTCAAATTGCATATAATCTTAGCAAAGAAGTTAATGATGTGTACATGAAAACAATGATATTGATGATTTATACATCTTTGCTCAGCCAACGTGGAGATAGTGAAGCAGAAAAGAGAAGATTTGAATTGGATGAATTAATCAAAGGAAACAAAGTTCCCCCGTTTTTAGTATCACTATATATATCATGGAAATTACAATATTTTTTAGATCATAATCAAATTGAAGAAGCAGGTCTTCTTTTTTCTGATCATGGAATAGGGTTAGATAATAAAAAAACACATATATATGAAATGTGCAATGTATCTTATGTCAAATTATTACTTGCGCAAGGAAAACTGGATGATGCTGAAGCATTAATTTCGAAACTATATGCTTCTGTAAGCGAAGGAAAAAGAATTGAAAGAATGATTGAATTAAAATTATTATCTACAGAATATTTTATCAGGAGAAGTGATCGTAAAAATGCAATTCATAGTTTATTAGAAGCTATGGAAATTGCTTCTGATGAGAATTTGCTAGGTTTTTTTGTATTTAGTTATGTCAATATCAACGATCTATTTGAAGATGTATTTAAAATACATGCTACGTCAAAAACCAATATCTCCAAGAAGTTTATTGATAACCTAAAACTGGGATTAGAAAAAAGAAAGAATCTTAATAAAAGTAATTATGAAGCAATAATAAGTACACGTGAACTGGATACTCTAAAACTCATAGCTCAGAATTTTTCGAACCAGGAAATTGCTGATAAATTATTTATTTCATTGAATACTGTTAAAACCCACTTAAAGAATATTTACCTAAAGCTTGAAGTTGACAATCGGGTAAATGCAGTTGATAAGGCCAAAGAACTTGGGATTGTCTGATTCTGCATCTGGAAATAGGATCAACATTTTTCTCTTAGGGCTTAATTAACAATCATAATTTTTAAATTCACATAGAAAATCACCCTTAAAATCACCCGCGCGGGTGATTTTTTTTATATGGGTGTATCTGATCTTTGTAAAGAAATTAATTAAGGCAATATGAAAGGTAAAGCAAAAATAACAATTCAGGGGCACCTTGATATGAAATGGATGAACAGCTTCGATGGTATGGAGCTAAATTACGAAGGAGATACTACAACCATTACTGGAAATATAAAAGATGAAGCCCATTTGTATGGAATTTTAAATCTCATTAGGGATTTAAACATAAAACTAATATCGGTCAATCCAATTGAATAAAATAGTTATAATAATTAAAACACACACAAATGAAAAAGTGTATTTCTATTACATTAATGATTACTGTGTTCACAACACTTGTATTTAGTCAGAATTCTGCCCAAACAGATACATTATCAGGTCAAACAAAAAAACAAGATTTAAATCTAAAGCACTTTGTAGGGAGTACTCTTTTCCTCTTTGGTAATATTGGCGATTCAGTTAATTTTTTTCAGTTGAACTATGGATACCAGCTAACACAAAAAGACATAATTATTGCTGAAGCTATAACATGGACATATTATGAGCCATTGGGTACCTATGGGTCATCAGATAAATTCTACCCAGGTAAAGTTAGAGCCTACGGTTTAGGTTTGGGATATCAGCGATTCCTTTGGAAGAAATTATATTCGACAATTGAACCAACCTTTTTTCTTCAGCAATTCTATGATACAGATGATAAGAAAATTCAGAGTGGTTTTCAATTATATTTTCAGTTTATTGTGGGCTACCGAATCGAATTCTTTAAGAAACGCATTTTCATAGAACCAGCTATAGCACTTAAATATTGGCCCGTTAATACAAACTTTCCTGCATCCTTTGCAGCTATTGAAAAGGGGGCACCTAAGTACAAATTTGAACCAAGTCTGAATTTTGGCTTTAGATTTTAATTAGATTTTGTACAAATGAGAATTATATAAAAAGAAAAAGTTTAATAAAATTCATATTTCAAATTTAACATAAACAAAAATGAAAAAAATAATTTCAACAACAGTAATGATTGCCATGTTCACTTCATTGGCATTTAGTCAAAATCTTTCCAATAAAGAAATGGGTGCAGGTAAAGATACCGTTCCTTTTCGCAAATTCTCAGTAAGCACTACTTTTCTTACATTTATGAATTTTGAAGATGAAAAAACAAATACACAACATTACGAGTTTCATGCCGGATATAAACTTACTCCTAAAGACAGGATCGGTATCAAAGTAACTACCTGGAAACTATTTGCCCCTATGGGCATCCCAATTCTGGATGCAGTGGAGCAAGAAGAGAGTACGTTTTTTCCTGGCAAACTCAGCGAATGGGGTATAGGTGTTACTTATCAGCGTATGCTGTGGAAAGGATTATTCGCTGCAATCGAAGTTTCACCCTTATTTAAGACTTACTTAGACGAGAATGGTAAGGAAATAGGTGATGGTTTTAAATTATATACATCATATCATATTGGATACCATATGCGCCTGTTCAAAAGCAGATTTTATATTGAACCGCAAATTCACTGCAATTATTGGCCAATAGATACTAAAGCTCCCCAAAGTTTTCAAGAGGAAGAAAATAAATGGAATAATTACATCCTCTTTGAACCCAATTTATATATAGGGATTAAATTTTAAGGGGTATATCTTTTTGCAGGATAAATCAAAAGAATAAAACGTAATTAATTTAAAAAAATGAAAGCAATAATATGCACTAAATACGGACCACCGGAGGTTCTTCAGTTTAAAGAGGTGAAAAAACCTTTTCCTAAAAGTAATGAAGTGCTGATAAAAATCCGTGCAACAACCGTACACATTGGGGATACTAAAATTCGACGTTTAGAGCCTGGTTTAGGGCCTGTTAAAGATTTCTTTTTCAAGCCTGTAATGCGAATCATTCTGGGATTCAAAGGACCCAGAAATAAAATACTTGGAATGGAACTAGCCGGAGACATTGAAGCAGTGGGCAAAAACGTTACACTGTTTAAGATAGGTGATCCCGTTTTTGCATCTACAGAATTTAGAATGGGAGCATATGCTGAGTATTGTTGTTTACCAGAAAAAGCTGCTATTACCATAAAACCTATAAATATGTCTTACGAGGAAGCAGCTCCTGTTTCAAATGGGGGATTAACTGCCTTGATTAATCTTAGAAAAGCAACTATCCAGAAAGGGCAAAAGGTATTAATCTATGGAGCTTCAGGAAGTGTTGGTACTTATGCAATACAGATTGCCAAACATTTTGGTGCAGAAGTTACAGGAGTATGTGGTACTGCGAATTTGGAAATGGTAAAATCTATTGGAGTCGACAAAGCTATCGACTACAAACAGGAAGATTTTACACAAAGGAGTGATAGGTATGATGTTATTTTCGATGCAGTAGGCAAGATAGCATCATCAAAACGTAAAAAATCCCTAAAGAAATCAGGAATGTTTATAAGTGCTTTTGATTTGTCAGGTAATATTAAGTTAAAGGTTAAAGACCTGAATTATCTCAAAGAACTCTGTGAAGCAGGAAAACTAAAATCAGTAATTGACAAAACCTATCCTATGGAACAAATAGTCGAGGCTCATAGATATGTAGACAAAGGTCATAAAAAAGGAAATGTTGTTATAACAATGAAATAATTATAAGATATGAAAACATTATTAATTACATCACTACTCTATTTGGGAATAGTTTCTACGATTGTTGCCCAAAAAATTGATTTTTCGAGTTATTTGGCTGCTAGCGGTGGAACGCACACTTCTACCCCATCAGTTGTAGATAAGCATGGAAATATTTTTGTTGCCGGCGGCACAAGAGATGGGTTAAAGGTAACTAATGATGCTATGCAAAATAATTATAATGGGCATACTTTAGATGATTGGGCAGGAGGCGATGCCTTTTTGATGAAACTATCACCAAACGGAGAATTAATTTACTCAACTTATATTGGTGGTTCAGGTTCCGAGTTCTATTGCTTACAAATAGCCCTTGATGAATTAGGCAATGTGTATGTTGGATTTACAACAGATTCGAAAGATTTGCCGGTTTCAGTTAATGCGTATCAGACATCAATTAAGGGTGATAATGATCATTATATTATTAAATTCAGTAATGATTGCAAGTATATTGCATCCACTTACCTCGGTGGTTCTGGAAGTGATCATTGGACAAGACTCGAAATACATAAGAATAACCTGTATTTATTTGGAAAAACTAAATCGCAGGATTATCCCACTACAAAAAGAGCCCTTCAAAAGGAGTACGATAATTCCTCTCCACCCGATAGCAATAACAGGTACATAGTAGGAGACATAACCATTACAGCGTTATCTTTAAATCTTGATCAAATTTTGTATTCTACTTATTTAGGAGGTAATTCTATGGATTTTATTAGATCATGTTCTTTTGGCTTAGATGGTGAACTAATTCTCGCCGGTCAAACTTATTCTGAAAATTTCCCTACCACAATAAATGCTTATCAAAAATCGATGAGTGGAAAGCAGGATGGTTTTTTAACAATACTCAACCAAAAGCTATCTAAGATTGAATATTCAACTTTTATCGGAGGTGATTCAACCGATGTTGTCAATTATATTTTTGTGGAAGATGCAGATAATATTATTCTAGCCGGTGAAACAAAATCACCCAATTTCCCAATCACTTCTGACGCTATAAGCAAACAGCATAATGGAGGCAATGCTGATGGTTTTATAACAAGATTTAATCTTAAATCGAATAAACCTGTATATTCAACTTTCCTAGGAGGTTCAAAAAATGATCAGTTAAGATATATCGCAAAAACCGAAAAACAACAATATGTGTTGGTTGGAACATCGGCATCAAAAGATTTTCCGGTAACTAAAGATGCGCTGGACCCGACAATTGATGCAGGATTGGATTTGGTGGTATTAATACTTGACAAAACTCTAAAGACTATTGAATATTCAACTTTTGGCGGGGGCTCAAAGCAGCGAATTATGGATCCAATCATCAACTATATTGAAGGGGGGAAGTTAATTATATCATCTATGTGTGTTACTCCTGATTTCCCTGCAACATTTAAAAATACTGAACCTGACAAATCCTGGACAAATTGTATTTGGAAATATGATTTGAACAATAAATAAGTAAGCAAAAAATAGAAAAAGTAAAAACCATGAAAATAAAATTAATTATTACAGCACTATCCATTATCATATTATCAACAACCGGATATTCACAAAAGCTAATCTATTCAACTTTTTTAGGAAGCAGTGGAAAGGATTCTGATATGAACTGGCTAAAACAATTTTCCATTGATACTTCAGGAACAGTATATTTTGCAACAAGTACCTATCACACTGATTTTCCGATGACAAGAGATGCGTATGATAAAACGTACAATGGCGGAGATACTACGTGGGGAGAGGAGGATTTGGCAATCGTTCAGTTTAATATAGCACAGAATAAATTAAAATACTCATCTTATTTTGGCGGTAAAAAGGGACCGGACTTTGTTGCTCAAGTTTTCTTAAATAAGAATAGCTATTATCTTGTTGGTAACACCGGTTCGTCAGATTTTCCCATCACAGATAATGCACTTGATAAAACATTTAATGGTCCTGAATTCAGGCATTCTGATGGTTATATCTCGCGTTTTGATGGGAATAAACTTGCATATTCAACCTATATAGGTACATCCGGGACAGATTGGATACAAAATATATTTGTAAATGATAATGGTGAAATGATTGTTGTAGGTTTGTTTAAGAATTGGCAGGAATTTAATGTAACTAATCAATACTGGAATGAAAAACCAGAGGATGTAGTATATGCCTGTGTAATACGGTTAAATGCAAAAGGGGATTCTATTTTGTCTACAACTGTACTAGGGCCAAGTTGGGATTTAAATTCATGTAAAGACAAAGATGGCAATATTTACATTGCGGGTACAACAACCAGCAAAAATTTCCCAGTAACGCCCGGGGCATATAATACAAATTACAATGGAGGAAAAAGTCTTGGAGGTGGAGATATTTTTGTTACAAAATTAAACCCAACAGCAGAGAAGATTATTTACTCTACATTTTTGGGTGGTTCTAATGATGAATCAACTCCTACATTATGCGTTGATGCAATAAATTGTGTTTATATTTATGGTAAAACTAACTCTCAGGATTATCCTATTACTCCAGGTGCTGCTGCAAAAACATTTGATGAAAAATCAAAATTGCTATTTCTGTCAAAGCTAAGCAATGATGGCAAAGTGCTTGTAAATTCATCATTTATTGGAGGAAATGCAATAAAATTTTATGATGGAGGAAATATTGTCGCTGCAAAAAATGGAGATATTTATTTATGTGGTACTACCGACGCCGATGATTATCCGGTAACCACAAATGCCATTCAATCAAAAATCAATGGAGGTAAGGATATATTTATTACTGTTTTTAATAACAGTCTTACACGACAAAAATTCTCAACATATTTAGGAGGATCAAAGAATGAATTTACAAAAATTGCTGTGGATGAAATAGGAGATATTATTGGCGTTGGAGGAACTCTATCATCAGATTTTGTGACAACACCAGAAGCCTACAGCACTGCACTTCAAGGAGTAACGGATGCTGTTATTTTCAAGATTACAATTAAATAATGAATATAAAATTTAACGTTTTAATTAAGAGGAATATTTTATGTTAAAAAAAATAGTTTATATTTTACAGATAATTCTTTTTACTCAGGGGATTGTTCAGTCACAAACAAATGAGTCGTCAAGCATAACTTCCTATACTCTAGGATTTTCTACATATCTTTCTCATACAGATAAATACGCAGCAAATTTCGATATTTATACTGATAATGAAGGATACACTTATTATTCAGGTTGTACAAGAGATAAAAATTTTCCGGCTACTAAAGGAGCTTTTCAAACAGAACTTAAGGGGGAAGCTGATGCATTTGTAGCAAAATTTGCCCCGGATGGTAAAATTGTATTTGCCACACTAATAGGTGGAGCTAAAAGAGAACATCATACCGCTATTACTGTTGATAAACTTGGGTATATCTATGTTGTTGGAGGCACACATTCCTCCGATTTTCCTGTAACGCAGGACGCTTATGATACCAGTTTCAACGGAGAGGGCGAGTGGGCTGGCGACGTTTATGTTTTAAAATTAAACACTTTAGGGAATAAAATTGTTTTTGCTTCTTATATTGGCGGAAAAGTGGAGGAGACAGTTAGCGCTGGGAATATAAAGATTGATTCCAAAGGAAACATTGTTATAGCAGGTACAACACTCTCGTCCGACTTTCCCGTTACAGAAGGAGTGATTCATAATAAATTTACTAAACAGGCTTGTTTCATTTCAAAATTAAGCCCAAATGGAGATAAGCTTTTGTTTTCTACTTCTCTGGGAAACGGCGTCTATGAAATGGTTACCGGTCTTGCTATTGATGGCAAAGATAATATTTATCTAACAGGTTATAATTTTAATGCAGAACTTCCGATTACAGCTAATGCCATTAGAAAGAATATGATTAGACCAGTTGTAGCCGCAGGGGAAGCAGGCATAGATCATTTTTTGGCCAAAATTAATGAAAACGGTACAAAAATTTTATATCTAAGTTATTATGCTGCCGGAGGACATATGGGAACCGAGCTTACATGGACCAGTCCTAACAGATTAATGATTACAGGCAGTGTAAACGAAGAGGGTTTTCCGGTTACGGAAAAAGCAATTTATGAAAAAAGCAACGGTGAGAAGGACTGCTTTATATCGGTTTTCAATTCGGAGGATATGACAATTTTATATTCTTCATTTTTTGGAGGAAGAGAATTTGATCAGATTGAATCGGCGCACTTTCTTAATAAAGATACTATTGTTATAGGGGGAATAACAAACTCTCCTGATTTCCCCTTTACGGATAACGCTTTATTTAAAGATTACCCTAATTGGGAAAGTACGTTTAATAATACTTTTTTTGGGCGCAGAAAATCTTTTGTTTCTGTAATTGATATTAAGAACGGCAAATTGCTTTATTCAACTTATTTAGGCGGATGCTTTCACTTTAAAATTTGCCCGGATAAAGTTGGAAATATTAGTTTTATTGGAGAAGCCGGACAACGTGAAGCTTATGGAATGACAGGCTTTCCTGTTGTTGGGAGTGATTCTGAAGAACCTCCAACTTATCTTATGTTGGGACGATTAGTATTAAACAATATTTCTATAAAAAAATAATGAATTTCTTTGTCTCTATTCCAAAAAAAGATATGTTTTTAGGAATGAAAGTTGTCCTAAAACATATAAATGTTGTTTCTCCTCAGTTATTACTGGGGAGGAATTTTTTGATTTCACTTCTCACGTTTTTTATTTTTTTGCATCCTATTTATTCGCAAACAAAACCTGAGCCATTGAAATCAAAAGAGATAACTAAAACTCTCAAGGAAATAGTGAATAGCGGCAAGGCACCCGGAATGATAGCGGCCATTAGCTCAAGCGAAGGGGTAATTGCAATAGGATCTGCAGGAGAGCGTAAAGCCGGTTCTGGTATTGCGTTCACCAATAATGATGTGGTACATCTGGGATCATGCACAAAAGCGATGACTGCGACCATGATTGCCACTTTGGTATCAGAAGGAAAACTAAGTTGGGATACAAAACTGATAGAAGCTATACCGGGACTAAAAAACAAGATTCATGCGGATTATCATAAAATTACACTATGGCAACTACTTACACACCGAGCCGGGATTCCAAAAAATCCAACCAATGAGGGTGCATTCAGTTCAAAAGAAATTAGAAAAGGGCGACTGGCAATAATAGAAGATAATTTTAAGTCACCATCTACCTATGAAATTAATAAGTTCAATTATTCAAATTTCGGATACATGATTGCTGCTTGCATGGCTGAACAAGTAACAGGTTTAAGCTGGGAAGTTTTAATGAAACAACGTTTGTTCGACCCTCTGGGAATGACATCGGCAGGATTCGGTAACCCAAATAAAAATAAATCTATAGATCAACCCTGGGGTCACCATAAAAATTCATCGAAATGGTGGGCAAGTGAATCTTACTATTCAGAAGCAGGCAGACCAGCAGGTGATATATATTGTAGCATAGCTGATTGGGCTAAATTTATTTCTCTTCAATTATCAATCGAAAACCCAATTCTGGAGCGCAAGTATTTAGACAAATTAATTGAACCACCAGAAGGATTTTATGCCGGTGGTTGGGGTGTAGCAGAACATAATTGGGCAAAAGGAATTACCCTTAGTCATACTGGAACCAATGAAATTTGGTATGCCTCATTAATAGTGGCTCCAAGGTTAGATAGAGCCTATGTTGTTGTTACAAATTCATGTGATTTTAGTGTTACTGAAAATATTTGCAGTGAAATGATTAGAAAATTGATTGTTATGGATTTGGATACAAATCAAAAATAGAATAATAAAAAGGATTAAATTTAAAGTTTATTTCGGCTAAATCTGATGTAAATAAGATATTTATAATTGTAATTAATAATAAATTAATTTCGTAAAATGAGTAAAATATATTTTTTTCTGATCTTATTGCTAACCAATCTTGTTTTTCAACCTTGTTATGGGCAAAAAAAGATTGATGTTACATATATTGCAAATGCTGGTTTTCTGATTGAAAGTGGTGGTAAAAAAGTTATAATAGATGCACTTTTTAAGAATGGTTGGAATACTTATTTGGTTCCTACAGATTCAGTTGTATCAAAAATAGTAAAACAGCAAACTCCTTTTAATAATGCAAACCTATTGTTAATAACGCACAATCATGGAGATCATTTTAATGATTCAATGGTCGTGGCTTATCTAAATCAAAGTTCTGATAACATTCTAATTGCCCCACCTTTAGTGACCAATGCAATCCTGAATAACCTAAATTTTAATAAGAATGAGAATCAGATAGTGGAATTAGATTTAATTAATCGAGAGAAAAATGATACAACTATTAATGGAATTAGGGTAAGGTCATTTTTCATTCAGCATGATACACGCCCACAAATCGAACAGGTTGGATATTTAATCAGTATTAATGGTTTTATAGTCTTTCATTCTGGAGATTATAATGGTGCAGAAATTGTTGAATTTGGAAAGTTGCAGTTGCAAAAAGAACAAATAGATTTAGCATTATTGAATTTTTATGGTTTTTGGAGCACAAAAGAAGAGCGGCAATTTACAAAGGAATTTATTGCTCCTAAACAAATCACGTTAATACATATTCCTCCTGCTGAAATTGAAATTGTTAAAGATTCGGTTAAACAGATAAACGATTTTATAGATATTACAATATTTGAAAATAGTATGATAAAAAAGTCATTCATCTATGAGTCGCCCAAATAAAAAAATATCCGTTATAACTGATTTAAAAACAGCATATATTCATTTCATTCGTCATTAGACTAAAAACTTAAAAAAATGAAAAAAATAGTAACTATTATTCTTATTGTGTTATTAAATAGCCTGTATTTATTCTCACAAAATACAGAATATAAAATAAATGAGTTGATGAGCTCATATGCAGAAAACGGACAATTTAATGGCACAATTCTAGTAAAAAAAGGTGAAAATATAATTTATATGAATGCCTTTGGCTTAGCAAATCGGGAGTGGAATATACCAAACACTTTAGATTCTAAATTTCTTGCTGGTTCTATCGGAAAATCGATAACCGCTTTTATGACATTAATTTTAGTAAACGATGGATTATTAGATTTAAATGCTACAATAAATGATTATATCCCTGAATATTCCGGTCCGGGAAAAAACAAAGCAACAATCCACCAGATATTAACACATACATCAGGGATACCAGATCATGGAGCCATTCCAAATCTCTCTAAAAAACTAGTTCGATGGACCTATACTACTGATCAGTATTTAACTTTGATTAAAGACCTTGATTTAAAATTTGAACCCGGAACGGGTTTCGCATATAGCGGAATTGCTTATAATCTACTAGCAATCATTTGTGAAAAAGTTTCAAAAAAAGATTTCGCGGATTTGTTAAAAGAGAAACTATTTAATCCGCTTGGAATGAATAATTCGAAACATGATAAAAACCTAGATATTGATGAAAAAAGAGCATATGGCTATGAGTATCATTTATTGGAAGGATATATGAATCCATCTTATATTGATATGTCCCTTATAAAAGGCTCAGGAGGTATTCTAACTACAGTTGAAGATTTGGCTAAATTTAATAATGAATGTTTTAATACCCAAAAACTATTATCAAAAGACTTGTATAAAAAAATATTTACACCATATGTAAAAGACTGGCAATATTATGGTTATGGCTGGTGGATTACTGACAGGATAGTTAATCACGATACCCTTACCTTAATAAGTCATGGAGGCAGTACCGATGGGTATAAGGCTTACAATACAAGAATACTAAAAGACTCTATTGACATTATTCTTTTTCAAAATAATTACTATCGAACTGAACTTGGGGTTAAGTTCGATTACGCAATTACGAATGAGATTATTAATATTATTCATGGCCAGGGGTATACTCTGCCAAAAAGATCAATTGCAAAAGATTTGGGATTTATAATTGGTAAGGAAGGTATTGATGAAGCAATTAAAAAATACCACATTCTCAAGAATGATAATCGGTATTTTATTGATGAAAATGAATTCAATCAGCTTGGTAAAGAGCTGAATCAAAAATACAATATGCAAAGTGAGTCATTTGAAATATATACTCTTGCAATACAGGAGTACCCAAATTCATTCATTCTCAACTATTCGTATGGGGAATTATTGTCCATGATTAAGAGTGAAAAAGCTTTAGAATATTATAGGAAGTGCCTTGATTTGTATGAGAAAAATTCCGAAAATAAAGAGTTTCGTCAGGAATACGAAAACGCACTAAAAAAGATTAATGAAAATAAGTAACAGATAGAATATGGAAACTCTAAGTAAAGCTGAAAAGTTTTGGGATAGGACTTCTTCTTATTATGACAAAGCAGAAAAAAGTGATGTTTCTTACATGATTTTTATTGAAAAGGTAAGAAAGTATCTCAAAGCCTCAGATATTGTTATAGATTTTGGATGTGGAACCGGTTTGGTGTGTAATGAAATAGCTAAAAATGTAGAATTTGTTTATGCAATTGATATATCGTCAAAAATGATTGAAATTGCAGTAAAAAAAACATCTGAACGCAAAATCCAAAACATCGACTTTATTCATACTACAATTTTTGATGAGAGGTTTAAGACTAATTCACTGGATGTAATTTTGGTTTTTAATGTCCTGCATCTATTGGAAGATTCGCAAAAGGTTATTCAAAGGATAAACGCACTTTTAAAACCTGGTTGTATTATTATTTCGGCAACACCTTGTATGGGAGAAAGACCGATATTGAATAGCCTGTTTTCAATAGGAAATAAAATTGGAATTATGCCAAAAATAAATTCGTTTAAATTTTCAGAATTGGAACACTTATTTGTAAAAGAAAATTTTGATATTATTGAAACAGGCTGTTTGAAACAAAATTCACCACAATATTTACTTATTGCAAAGAAGTTAAAAAGTCAATAAAAAAATCATAAAATGAGCTCAGATAGAAAAAGAACAATAATTGCCGGTTCTTTATATATATTTGGAACAGTCGCAGGAATATTAAGTATTGCACCTGAAATTGACTCTTCTGATTATTTATTAAAAGTTTCTGAAAATGCAAATCAAGTAATATTTGCTGCTCTATTTCAATTTATTATGACAATTGCATATGTAGGTTTTGCAATAACACTCTATCCAATACTTAGAAATTATAATGAAAGCTTGGCACTTGGTTTTCTTAGCTTTAGAATTATTGCAGCTGTTTTAAATATTGTTGGTTTTATAATTCTACTGCTGTTGTTGTCATTAAGCCAGAAATTTGTTATGGCAGGAATGCCTGATTCATCTTTTTTTCAAACATTAGGTGATTTATTACGGTCAGGTCGCGATTTTATGAACCATGTCGCAATGATTCTGGCTTCAAGTGTTGGTGGTTTGATATTTTATTATTTGTTGTATCAGACAAAACTCGTTCCTCGATGGCTATCAATTTGGGGCCTTTTTGGTACGATATTTACCATATTAGCAAGCTTCCTAATAATGTACCAAATAATAGATATCATCACAACTATCTACTTCGTTTTAAACTTTCCACTTATATTGAGTGAATTGACACTGGCAATTTGGTTTATAATCAAAGGTTTTAATATAAAAGTATTGAGTTCAATTGCAACTTACGAATGAAAACAGGGTTGTTTAAAATAATTATTAAATAAAAACTATCAACTAATTTTAGAACATAACTAATCCTAGAAGTTTTCCTAGAAAAAGCAATATAAAACAATAAACTAAGTTTAATTGTTTTGATACTTAAAAGTTTGTTAATTTGCTATTATGCTAATTACTAAGCTCCATATTCCTTCTCATGGAAATAATATTATTCATCGACCTGAACTATCTGAAAAATTGAACCAGGGATTAAACCGAAAACTAATTCTTGTTTCTGCTCCTGCCGGATTTGGTAAAACAACTGTGGTGAGTGATTGGATTAATCAAAATAAAATTCCAACCTCTTGGTATTCTATTGATAAGTCTGATAATGATCCGGTAGAATTTCTTAACTATATCATTACAGGAATACAAAGTATTCATCCTGAATTTGGAAAAAGGGCAATCACACTTTTAAATTCTCCTAACTTTCCATCAAATCAATCAATTCTTAGTTTATTAATAAACGATTTACTCCAGATCAAACTTAATTTTTTATTAGTACTTGACGATTTTCATCTAATTACAGATAAAGATATATTGGAATTAGTAACTTATTTATTAGAGCACATTCCTGGCAATATTCACATTGTAATCCTTACCCGCTCCGATCCTGCACTATCTATTTCAAAGTTAAGAAGTCAGCATCAATTAGTTGAAATTCGTTCCTCAGATCTGAGTTTTTCAGCAAATGATATTTCAATACTTTTTAATAAAAAACTAAAATTAAAATTATCGATTGAAGATTCCTATTCGCTTGAAACCAAAACTGAAGGATGGATTGCAGGTCTTCAGCTAGCGGCCTTATCAATGCAAGGTAAAGAAGACTTTTCTAAATTTATTCAAGACTTAAAAGGAGATAACCGATACATCATGGATTACCTGATGGAGGAAGTGCTGAAAAATCAGACAGATGACATCAAGGAATTCCTGTTACAAACATCCATACTGGAGCAAATGTCAGCTCCTTTATGCAATGCTATTTTAAACCGGAATGATAGTCAATTAATACTTGAATTATTGGAGAAAAACAACATGTTTGTTTTTCCTTTAGATAGTGAGAGAAATTGGTTTAGATATCATCATCTTTTTGCCGATTTATTAAAACAAAGACTTCATTTAAGAGAAAAAGCAACCGTTGTTGAACTACATAATAAGGCAATTGAGTGGTTTAATACTAATTCGATGCCTGCATTAGCCATTGAACATGCTATAGAGACAGGGAATTTTGAAAAAAGCATACAATTACTTGGAGAAATAGTGGAGCCTATGTGGAAAAACGGACAGCATGCTGCTATTATGA